>Ga0310345_10000143_pt1 | contig 144472 bp, 127 predicted proteins | sample HC15DNA20500_MG_FD_204667 | JGI IMG/M metagenome (GOLD analysis project Ga0310345, IMG submission 204667) | Marine microbial communities from station ALOHA, North Pacific Subtropical Gyre - HC15-DNA-20-500_MG | ecosystem: Environmental > Aquatic > Marine > Oceanic | place: Pacific Ocean... | reverse complement strand
GTGTCGTGCAACCGCGGCAAGCGTTCGCTGTCGATCGATATGAAGAGCGACGCGGGACGCGAGGTGCTGGCCAAGCTGGCATCGCAGGCGGACGTGCTGGTGCAGAACTTCCGCCCCGGCACGATGGAACGCCTCGGCCTCGGGCAGAAGGAACTGCGCGAGAAGTACCCGCGCCTGATCTACGTTTCCATCAGCGGGGTCGGCGACAGCGGGCCTTATGTCAAGAAGCGGGTCTACGATCCGATTGTCCAGGCCTTGTCCGGCTTTGCCGACATCCAGTCGCAGCCGGTGACCAACCGGCCGCAGATGATCCGCACCATCGTCTGCGACAAGACCACGTCGGTGTTCACCGCGCAGGCGGTGTCGTCGGCGCTGTATGCGCGCGAGAAGACCGGCAAGGGCGATCACATCCAGGTCGCGATGCTCGACACCATGATCTCGTATCTGTGGCCGGAAGGCATGATGCAGTACACCGTGGTCGGCTCCGAGGCGGCCGCGGCTGACCCGAACGACCGGCCGGACCTCGTGTTCCAGACGCTCGACGGTTACATCACCGCCGGCACCATCTCCGATTCCGAATGGCAGGGCTTCTGCAAGGCCTCGGGCGATCCGGAGCTTGCGAAGGACGAGCGGTTCGCGACGCCGAGCGCACGCTTCATCAATGCCACCGCGCGCATCAACAAGATGCAGGAGTACATCAGCCAGCGCACCACCGCCGAATGGCTGGAGCGTCTGGATGCCGCCGATGTGCCGTGTGCGCCGATCCTGCGGCGCAATGAGATCATCGGCAACGATCAGGTGGTGGCGCGCGGTCTGATCGAGGAGTTCGACCAGCCGACGGTGGGCCGGGTGCGGCAGCCGAAGCCCGCGGCGATCTTCGAGGTCAACAAGGCTGAGATCGGCGGTCCGGCGCCGCGTGTCGGCGAGCACTCCCGCGCCGTGCTGCGCGAACTCGGCTACAGCGACAGCGCCATCGACACAATGATCGCCGGCAAGGCCGTCAGGGCCGTGGGCTAACGCGACAAACAATTCAGCTTCTGGAGAACGGACAGTGACGAATAAAACGAAGGTCGCACTTCTTGTTGGCGCAGGCGATGCTATCGGGGCTGCGGTTGCTCAGAGATTTGCAAGGGGCGGTTATACGGTCTGCGTTGCGCGGCGCGAGGCTGCCAAGTCGCAGGGGCTTGTCGATTCGATGAAAGCCGATGGACACGACGTCCGCGCCTACAGCGTCGATGCACGCAAGGAAGAGGACGTCCAGAAATTGTTCGCGGACGTCGAGAAGGACGTCGGCCCGGTCGAGGTCTGCCTCTTCAACGCCGGCTCGAACGTCAACAAGCCGCTGTTGGAGACGACCGAGAAGCTGTTCTTCAAGGCCTGGGAGCTTGCATGTTACGCAGGCTTTCTCGTGGGCCGCGAGGCGGCGAAACACATGTCGACACGCGGCCGCGGGACGATGCTTTTCACCGGCGCGACCGCCAGCGTTCGGGGTGGAAAGGGTTTTGCGGCATTTTCGGCGGCGAAGTTCGGTTTGCGCGCCGTCGCCCAGGCGATGGCTCGTGAGCTTGGACCGAAGAACATTCATGTCGTCCATCTTCTGATCGATGCGGGCGTTGACAGCGAAGCCATTCATCAGCGCATGAAGGCCGCAACCGGAATCAGCGCCAGCGAGATTCCTCCGGACAGTCTGACCAAAACAGCGTCCATCGCCGAGGCATACTGGTTTGCTCACCAGCAATCCAAAGACGGCTGGACTCATGAACTCGATCTGCGCCCATCAGTGGAGACCTGGTAAGATGGCAGACGAACTTATTCTCTGGGGGGTCGGTACAACGCGCACGATTCGCGCGCACTGGGCGCTTCATGAACTCGGTCTTCCGTATACGTCGCGGCCGATTCTCCCGCGGTCAGGCGAGACCAAGACGATGGAGTACACCGCGCTAAATCCCCGCCAGAAGATTCCACTCTTGCAGGATGGTGATCTGACCATCGGCGAAAGTGCGGCCATTGTCGCGTATCTCGCCAACAAACACCGTACCGGTGCTGCTCTCGTTCCGGACTGCCCTAAGCTTTACGCAAAGTGGCTGGAATGGTGCTTCTTCATCGTGACAGAACTGGATTCGACCAGTCTCTATGTAATGAGGCGGCACGGCACCAATCAGGGGCTGGCACATATTTATGGCGATGCGCCGCATGTCGTGGCGAAGGCTGGCGAGTACTTCCGCGAACAGCTACGCCATGTCGACGCCGCGCTGTCGGATGGCCGCCACTATCTGATGGGAGACCAGTTTACGACCGCGGACATTCTGCTGACAACGTGTCTGACATGGGCGATCGACTATGGTGTGGGGATTTGCGACAGCGCAGTGCCATACCTGGAACGAGCTACATCGCGTGGTGCGTATAAAAGCAGTTCAGAAGTGAACTTTGCCCAGATCTAGGAATTGACACCGCTCCGCGTGCGATAGCCTGCACGCAGGTGTCCGGTCCCCTGCCGAACGCCGGACACCCGCATTCGCGACACGACGGATCGTGGCGCGATAGCGTCAGTTCGAATCGAAGATTTCAACTGGAAGGCTCTTTGCCTTGCTGTGAAGTTCCTGAATTGGGAAAGCAGACTTTACGGTCGAGGCGCTCTTTTCTCCCGGCACAACGTTCGACGTCGGGAAATCCATCGTCGCGGTATCGAAGGTTGCCTCTCCCTTCGCGTGCGGGTTGCCTGCATTCAGAATGATCAGACTGCCCACCAACAGTATGTAGGCGCAAAAAGCGCCAATGACGAAAGTGAACCGGCGGTTGCTGAAGCTGAGCTTTGTCATGGGAGCCTCCTGTCTGGCTGCCATGAACCTTTCAGCAAAGAGAGAAATATGTCTGTGATCTCACCCACAGACTGAGAGAATATGTCGTCTCGCTGCGGTTGATACTTTCGCGCAGAGTGTGAGCAGGCTCACATTCGACAGCCGCCCTGAGCGCTTATTCTTTAAGGGCGAGCGGCAATCCAACCGGCGAGAACATCGCCGTTCTCAAAACCCCGCAAGCCATTGCGGTTACTGGCGTTTCTGATCATTCATTGACATCCTTGCTCTCCGAAAAACCCTTCCGCCTGCTTCGCACGCATCGACCTCTTAGTATTGGCTGTCAGTTGGTGGAGATGATACCTTGCGATCTGAATCGCATACCAATCAATTGCCGATCCAGATTTTTAACGCGTGCGTTGCCTGCGATAATTGCGGGATGTCGTCATGAGCACGAACGTTCCTGATTCAACGCTCAAAGGTCCGAATCGCGGCCCTTCCGCTGCCGCCGCATCCTCACGCCGCCAGTGGCGGGCGGCTGACGGCGGCGCGCTGACCCGGCTTTTGAACAGGATATCGCTCGCCAGGAAGATGGCAAGCTACCGGTTCAGCTCCTACATATTTTGCCATCTCTGGCTTCTCAAGCTTGTTTTCACGGTGCTGCGCCGTGTCCGTCCCGTTTCGATCTTCGGCAAGCTCGTTGTCCTCACCAAGATGAGCGATGTCCGCGAGGTTCTCGGACGTTTCGATGATTTCACGCTGGGCGAAATCATCGAGCCGGGAATGCCGTGGGGAGCATTCCTGATGACGGTCGACTGGAGAGAGCAGCACGCACGCGAGCGAGCGCTTCTCCAGAGTATGGTCAAGCCGAAGGCCGATCCGGAGAGGATCAGGAAGTCTGTCGCAGATGAATGCCGCGAACAGATAGCCGCTGCCACCAACGGCCGCATCGACATGGTTGCCGAATTCGCAGAGCCTGCCGTCATTCGTATCGCCACTGACTACTTCGGCGTTGCTCTGCTGAAGAACGACAGGCACCGCATGGCGCGCGCCACCCGGCACCTGGCCGGTATTATCATGGTGAACCCTCCGGTCGGCTCACAGCCCTGGATCGACTCGCGTGACGATATGGTCGTCCTGACGCAGCAGCTGCTGGAGCAGATTGAAGCCGTCAAGTCGGTAATCGGCGCGTCGCGCCAAAGCGAGCTTCCCGACAATTTGCTGACGCGGCTGACTTTGCTGCTGCATGCGGGAGGCACACCAAAGTGGTTCGACGAGGATTGGATACGGCGATACCTGACAGGCCTGGTTGCGACCGGCCTGGCGACGGTCGTCCGAGGAACGTCGCAGACGGTCGACCAGCTCGTGGCACGGCCGGATTCCTTGCGGGAAGCCCAGCGGCTGGCCGCAGCGCTTGATGATGCGGAAGCTCATGAACGACGTCTCACCAGCCGCGCCTCGGAAGTCGAACGGCGCTCTGTCGCCGAGCGTGTGGCAAGATCGCGCACTGCATTGACGCGCTACATTTATGAAGCCCTTCGGTTTCGCCCGATGCTCCCCTTGCTGGTTCGCGACTGTCCGCGCGAAACAATCATCGCCAACGGAACGGGGCGCGTGCGTATCGTGCCGGCGGGTGCCCGCATTCTGGCTGCGCCATTGGCCGCCATGTTTGATCCGGATGCGTTTCCAAAACCATTGCGCTTCGATCCAAATCGGCCGCTTGAGAATTACATTCATTTTGGCCACGGGGAGCGTCACTGTTTCGGGCGGTACGTTGCCGAGGTCGCTCTCATGGAAATGGTGCGCGCATTGCTGCGTCTTCCCGGTCTTGCGCGGGCAGCCGGAGCCGATGGCCAGATCCACTATGAGGGACCGGCGCCATGTTCATTTGTACTCACATTCAATAGGCAAACCATCGGGGCTCAGGAACGGTGAACCCGAACTACACGACCATCATCACACCGCTCGATCCCGGCCGTGTGGACGCGTGCCGGAAGTATCTGCGCGACAACGCTGAGCCTCGTCTCGCCGGCGATCTCATCGAATGCCAGCCTCTGTTCCGGTTTGACAAGATCGCAGGCCTTCATTTTTGCAGCTTTGTCATTCTCGATGAAGACGGTGAATTTGCTCCAAGCCTCGTATTCGAGGCGACTTTTGACGGATCTAGAGAAGATTTTCTGGATGAGTTGCTGGAAGTTGCATCAGAGGGCATGCATGAGGTTTATCGGCATTGCACGGACTATCCGTTTTCCGGGCCCGCCGCGCCACGACTGATCGAAGAGTACCTCGCAAATCATGATGTCGGCGCGAACACTTTTTTTAGCGGCAGTCCGGGGCGGACCGTTGGGCAAATCCTGGGTGAAAACCTTCTGCGCCGCGACATTCTCACGTTCCTGTCAAAGCGATGCCAGCCGGGCAACGCTATTCCCGCGCGACCGGCCGGATTTCTCGACGAGGTGCGACGTCATGTGATCCGCGGCCGGGACGATAATCGCTGGGCCGAGCAAGCCGCGCCGGTGCCCTGGGAAATACGGCAGCGTTCGGGGATTGTGGCCGCTGCTATCATCGCGGCGTTCGTTGCGGTCTGCGCCACCGGCATAGCCGTAGGCGCGCTATTTGGGTGGGGGCCGTTTGTGCTGTACGGACATATCGTCCGGGCCTTCGAGCAAGTGAGCCACATCGGCGCCAGCATCAGCAACTTTATGGTTTCCCGGTTTCCCTGGATTGCCAGTCACATCACGATCGAGCCTGCGATCCTCCATATCCTGATTGCGTTGACCGGCGTATGGCTGATCGTGCGTGTCTTTGAACTCTTTCTCACCAGTTGGACGAAGAACCCTCACGATCAGCTTTTCATCAATCGTTTCCCGCTCCAGATCGCGGTTATCGTTAGATACGCGTTGATCGTGTTTCTTGTCGGCTCGGTCGTGCTGGCCATCATTTCAGGAATGACCGCGGCCCGGTCGGCGGGTAACGCGGTTCAGTACGGCTTCTGGTCGATTGTCTGGCGTCTGATCGTTGTCGGCTTGATCCTGGCTGTCCTGAACTACTCGGCAACCTCCCTGAAGCTTGCTGTGCAAATTCGGCCCTATAGCGCTGTTCGTGAAAACGTTCGCCGGCTGCTGCTCGATCTTCTCACATTCGCGATGGTCGTCGTAACAGCCGTAGGTGTTCTGCTCGTCGCGCGCCACATCCCGTTCGCCGTTAGCGAGCAGATCGCGACAATCGCGCGGTCAATCGTCTTTGCCATCCTCGTCACTGTGGCTTACGGACTCATTGGCATTTTGGCTTTTTATGCCATTGGGCTTCTCATATTCGGGCTCATACGAGCACTTGAAGTCAGCGACAAACGTAATTTTTCCGAACCCGCCGAACTCATCGCGCGAGCCCGGGAGAATGCCAGGAAGTATGCTCGCGAGGAAGGCGGCATCAACAGGTATCAGAATCATCTGGCCAGCATCACGACCGTGAAGCCGGGCTTCATTCGATGCTGGCTGCTGCGCCTTGCTCTGTTTGTCATTAACCTGCTGTCCCGCTTCTGGTTTAACCGCGGGGAGCTTGGCGGCATACCGACGATTCTGTCGGCCCGGTGGGTGATGATCGACGGCGGGAAGCGGCTCTTGTTTCTCGATAATTATGGCGGCGCCTGGGAAAGCTATCTGAATGAGTTCATCGATCTGGCAGCGGTGAAGGGCTTGAATGCCATCTGGTCGAATACGTTCGTCTCGGCGGATGGAAAATCCTATGGGTTTCCTGCATCGAAGTTCCTTTTCTGGAAGGGCGCGCAAGCCGAGCAGCCTTTCAAGGCCTATGTCCGCCAAAGCCAGGTCGAGACGATCGCTTGGTACAGCGCATATCCCACGCTCAGTGTCATTAATATCAACGCCAGCACCGAGCTGAGACAGTCGCTATTCGAGCCGCTGAGCGACGGCGACATCGACGCGATATTTCGAAGCCTCTGATGTGGAAGAGTGCCATGGAAAAGGTTGAATGGGATGACGTTCAGAGGCTCGTGCTGAGCGGGTATCCGAAATTGCCATTTTCCGCTTACGTCTTCTGGCACTTCGTGCCCGGCGAGGTCGAGACGGCAAGGAAGTGGTTAAGGCTGTTGTCAGGCCGGCTGACGCGCGCGACGGGCCGCGGCGATCAGCAAGCGATCAACCTTGCGCTTACGGCGCATGGGCTGGAGCATCTCCGCGTCAGTGATGGAGTGCTGAGCAGTTTCTCACTAGAGTTCCTCGAAGGGATGGCCCCGAAGCCGACGCCTGAAGCGCAGTTTCCGCGCCGGTCGAACGTTCTCGGGGATGTCGGTGATAGTTCACCCGAGTTCTGGGAGTGGGGTGGCTGGAAAGAGAGCCGCGATATCGACGGCGTGCTGTTGCTCTACACTGCCGACCAAACGAAGCTGCTCTCGCTTATCGATGCCGAGATCAGCGCAATGATGGAAGCTGCTGCACCCGCGTTGCGTCAGAATGGCGAGCCGCTCATCATCGAGGGCCGGGTCTATGACGATCGCAAAGAGCACTTTGGATTTACAGACGGCATTTCCCAGCCTTTGATTGAAGGATCGCCCAAGGCAAATGGGAAGCGCACCAGTGACGCCGACAACAATAAGAAGCTGACATCAGACGAAAAGCGGATTCTTCTCGTCAAGCCCGGTGAGTTCGTGCTTGGTTACAGGAACGAGCGGCGTACCAGTATATCGGACGTCTATCCCGAGAGGGCTGACGCGAACACAGAACCGCAAGATATCCGGCGCAACGGCACTTATCTCGTGTTCCGGCAACTTGAGCAGGATGTACCCGCCTTCAATGAATTTGTCGCGAAGACGGCTGAGCGTATTTATGGGCGAGCCGATGAGCCCGCGCAGGAGAAGATTGCGTCAAAGCTTGTCGGGCGGACGCGCCAAGGCCATCCTCTGGTTCCGATAGACCGTCCGCCTGATGCGGCTCCGCGCAACGATTTTCTCTATTACTTCGAGGATCGATTTGGCATGGCTTGCCCGATCGGCGCTCACATTCGCCGCGCGAATCCGCGTGACAACGTCGGGCCAGATGCCGATACGGCGCTGCGTCTTTCAAAAATGCATCGCATTATCAGGCGCGGCAGGCCGTATGGAGAAAGAGTCGGCGTTGAGAAGGAAAGCGCGACCTGCAAACAAGCGGCGCGCGGAATGGCATTCATTGCCCTTAATGCGGATATCGCCGGGCAATTCGAAATGATCCAGCATTCATGGCTGAACAACACTCACTTCGGCGGTCTTTATGCCGGGACAGATCCGTTTGGACATTTCAGTTGCGCCGGAGATGTGGTCGCCATTCAGGACCGGCCAACGAACCACCACGTCGATCGGCCGCGCCCCTTTGTCCGGGTTCGGGGTGGTGCTTACTTCTTTCTGCCCGGGATTGAAGCGGTTCGCGCGCTGGCAAGGTAGATCCAACCAGCCCCGACCGGTCACGACTAAGACAAATTACCGGTTCGCGACGCTCGGTTCCTTGTTTCGATTTTCGGAGCTTTCCATCGCGTGACGACAAGCAGCTGCTAAGGCGCGCATGCCGCATTTCTCTGCAAACCCCAATGCGAGGCTGAAATAGACTTCGGCGGCGACTGGATCATCCGGATTGCTGGCACGTGCGATTTCACCGAGCAAATGCGTCGCATAGGCCTGCTGCGGTGGCTCGCCGCGCTGTTCAGCGAGCGACAGAGCGCGCTCGCCGGCCGCATGCGCTTCTGCGAGACGGCCGGCCGCGAGCAGGGCCCGGCCTTGCGCAATGAAAAGATAGCGCCAACCGAACGAATGCTCCGCCAAGGGTACGTCGAGCCGCTCGGGCACCGATAGGATATTGAGGGCTGTCTCGACGTCGCCCGTCGCGAGATGGGCTTCACCCATGCGGGCTGCGAAGACGGGATACATCTGGACCATTTCGAGATCCAGGCAGGTCTGCCAGCTTTCGCGCAAAAGCGAGAGTGCTTCTGCATGCCGTCCCTGGGTCGTCCGCAGGCGACCGAGCACATGATTGATATTTGCGCGCGAGTAGGCGTGATCCAGGATCTCAGCGCGCCTGCTGGCGTCTTCCGCCACGGTTTCCGCGCGGTCGAGATCGCCGAGTTCAATCAGGGAGTCCGCCATGAAGGTGCGCAAAAGAACGCTGGGATAGGCGGCCCAACCGGCCCGTTTCTGGTCAAGCTCCGGCGTTTCGATCTCGATGCACTTTTCGTGCATCTCGATCGATGTCGCGAAATTGCCGAGCTCGTGATGGACAATACCCACGATGAGGAGTGCTGCGAACTGGAGAGATGGATCGCCGATCTTGTCAGCAATGCGGCTCGCGGTTTCGGCCGCTGCCATCGCGGGGGCATGCTCACCAAGCCTCCATAGCGCCACAGCGAGCTGACAATTGACCGCGGCGGTGCGCACGGGGTCTCCCGAGGCGTCGGCCAGACGGCTCGCTTCGCGCAAGACCTCCGCAATCCGGCGATGCTTGCCGAGCGGTTCGAGCGCAATCACCAGCGTCAGGCGGAAATCGATCTCGGTTTTGATCTTGGCGGGGGAGGCCGGCAGATGCGAGAGGGTTTCCAGGCCGCGCTCGAAGATGTTGATCGCGTCCTGATTGGCGCCGCGCTTTACAGCGCGGCGGCAACTGCGCAACTGATAGGGGACGGCTTTTTCCCATAGCTCGGCCTTGAATGCGTGGTCGGCGAGCCGATCAATATACTCGTCAAGACGATCGGGAAAGCGCGACTCGATAATGTCGACGGCTTTGGCATGAAGGGAGCGTCGAAGGCCCAGCAGCATCGTGCCGTAGACAACTTCACGCGTAAGCTCATGCTTGAAGGAATAGTCGGCGGATGTGGTGCTTCTGATTTTCCGAAGAAAATCGGCAGCTTCCAGCGTTCGCAGTTCGCCGGAAATCTCCGCGGGAGTCACGTCCAGCATTTCCGAGAGCAGGGCCACGGAAATCTCGGTACCGATAACGGCTGACGTCTGCAACAGGGACTTTGGAAACCCGTCCAGCAGATCGATGCGCGCCGCGAGCACCGAGTGAATGGTTTGTGGAATTTCAACCCGGCCGGTTCGTTTGGCGGCCAGATAGTTCCCCGGCTGTCCCTCGAGATACCCTGTTTCCTTGAGGGTCTGGACCAGTTCTTCCATGAACAGGGGATTGCCTTGGGACTGCGCCAGTATTTTCCGCTTTAACGGAATGAGGCTGCTGTCGTCGCCCATGAGCCAGTCCATCAACTGGTGCGAGGTCACATCGTCAAGCGGCGACAAATCGATGCCGATTGTGCCGCTATCTACCGGGCCGCCCTCGGGGCGTTGCGTTCGGATCAGAACCGTCCGCGTCCCTTCCAGCGCGCTAGCCAGATTTTGCAGAATGAGCTTGGTCTCTGCGTCGGCCCAGTGAACGTCCTCGACCAGGATCACCGAGGGATTCAATTGTGCGTGATGAAAAACCAGCGATCTGACGGCTTCCATGGTTTTAAGCCGCCGCTCGGATGGTTCCAGTTTTTTCCACTCCTGGTCGTCGGTGTTGAGATCCAGCAGCGAGAGAATCGGCGGCAAGAAGACCGACAAGTTGCTCCCCAGCCGGTCGATCCCCTCCTTGACGCGCGTAATGACAGTCTCGGGAGTGTCATCAATGCCAATCCCGAACATGGCTCTGATGAGTATGCCAATGGGATAGTAGCTCGAACTTGTTCGCTGCGAGGGACAGGCGGTCTCAAGCACGGTCCATTCGTCCGAAAGATTCCGGATGAAATCGTGTATCAGCCGGGATTTCCCCAACCCGGCGGCGCCGACGATGCACAACGATTGTCCATTTCCCGCTGCGGCACTCTCGATCGCACTTCTCAGGATGCGCATTTCATTCTGACGGTCAACGAGAATGCTGAGGCCTCGCGCGGAGCGAACCTGCCATCGCGTTCTTATCCGTATTGCCGTCAGCTCGAAAACTTCAACTGCTTCGGAGACGCCTTTCACCTCCGCAAATCCTCGCGGCTCGACCGTCACAAACCCTTTCGCGAGATCGTGCGTTGCCGCTGTCAGCAGGATCTTGCCGGGTGCGGCGAGTTCTTCCATGCGCGCGGCCAAGTGAACGCTCTTGCCGACGGCATCGTAGTTCATCGCCAGATTGTTGCCGATCGAATGAATGACGACCTCTCCGGAATTCATGCCAATGCGAATGGCGATGTCCCGTCCGGTCCGCTGGTTGAGTTCACCAACGGCGGTCCGCATGGCCAGTGCCGCGCTGCACGCCTGGACCGCATGATCCTCCCGCGCGATAGGAGCTCCGAACAGCGCCATAATTCCGTCGCCGAGGGTCTGGTTCACGAAACCGTCGTGATGATGGACTGCATCCATCAGACTTTTCAGGACAGGGCCGAGAACCTGGAGCGCTTCTTCCGGATCGAGCTGATCAATGAGCGCAGTCGAATCGCGGACATCCGCAAAAACGACTGTGACGTGCTTGCGCTCGCCCAGCATCGCACCGCCGGAACGCAGGATGCGGTCGGCAAGGTCGGGGGGGATGTTCGACTGCAGAAATGAGAGCGCGTTCGACGCCGGCTCGCTGGAGCGGGCCTTCGGGCGACCGCAGCCACCGCAAAATCTCGCTGTCGGTTCCATAACGAAACCGCAGTAGCTACAGCGATGATCTATGCCGCCGACCAAGCTACGCTACCCTATGGTTATGGCAGCCCCGCAATTCCTTAGCCCAAATAGGTTTAAGGGTTCCTTGGGCAATAGCAAGATGAACGAGCCCATGCGGTGGGGATACACGCCTAAAAAATAACCGCAAGCCGAGGGATGCCGCGGATATACCAAGGGCTGCGTCCCTCCCAGGCTGCATTTCATTGAAACTTCAAGGAGTTTGTATTGTTTTGTTCCCGGCGTATCCTGCAGATCGCCGAACAAGAGCAAGTTTAGCTATTTCGCGATCGGGCCGTAAAGCGATGCTTCAGGACGACAAGCCGACCGTAGCCCGATCTGCCGGGGACAAGACGAATGTCTTGCGTAACCACCCACTGTTTCGCGACCTCGGGACTGAGGCGCTGGATCAGTTGTGCCACTACGCCAAAAAGAGAACCTTCAAACGGGGTGTAACGATTTTCGCCAAAGGGGATCCGGGCCAAAGCCTGTTCTTCATTATCAGCGGCACGGTGAAGATCGGCGTCTCGTCCGCCGATGGCCGGGGCGCTATTTTCAATATGGTCGATGCGGGAGAGATGTTCGGCGAGATTGCGGTTCTCGATGGTCTTGCCAGAACTGCCGATGCCATTGCAAATTCGGACTGCGAGCTGTTTGTCATTGATAGAAGGGATTTCTTCTCTCTGTTAGCCAGTCAACCGGTGCTGGCAACAAAACTGATAGAACTGCTGTGTGTACGATTGCGCTGGATCAGCGATCACGTGGAGCAGGTCATATTCCCTGATCTGTCGGGAAAGCTGGCCAAGGCCCTTATCCGTCTGATTGATCGGCCGGGCGCTGCTGTGGATAAGAAGATTACTATCACGCAGCAGGAAATTGGCGAGATGCTTGGCCTGTCGCGGGAGAGCGTCAACAAGCAACTGCAGGAGTGGGCTGACCGGAAGCTAGTCCGTCTTCAACGCGGATCGATCACCGTCATCGATGTAGACTCGTTGAGGAGTATGGCGGAGCGATCGCAAGACTGATCACGCTCGGGATCTGCCGATCAGGACAAGTCTCGGCCGGGCGGTGCCGAATCGATCAGCCGTCCGTCCGTCAGAGGCTTTGCGTTTTCTGAAGGTTGCCCAGCGGACACGCCTTGCGGCTGTGCGTAGAGTTTTGCTTTGCCTGTTCAACCTGAGAAGATGATTTCACAGGCGCGACTGACCGAGAGTTTGCGGCGAATCCGATCAGGGCTATGACAAGAGCGAATTCCACGGCCAGGACCGCAAGAGACCATCTCCAACACACAATCCAGTTTCGCCGGCTGCTCAACCCGGAATGGGTAAACTTTCCTATCTGGGTTTGCATGAATGCCTCCTTTGAAGGAGGCATTCATTAGGCCCAATCGCGGGTGGGGTATGTGAAGCAACTCACAGAGCAGTGAACCTGCGGCTAGCCGTCGCTGCGGCCCTTGATGACGACACCGAAAGGCTCCCAACGGCTGCCTTTGAACCGCATCATCTGCATGTCTTCGAGCGGGGAAAAGTCCTTCTCGCCGGTGTTTGCCAGAATGCCGGGAATCAGGACGTCGGACTCGAAGTTCTTGATGCTTGCAGCCTGTTTCATGATGTTCTCGCGGGTCAGGTTATCGCCGCTCTGCTTGAGCACCTGAACCATCAACTGGGCGCCCATATAGCCGTGGATCATGAGGCTGTCGGCCTTGTTGGCGTCGGGCATATATTTCGCGAGGAACGAGGTGTAGGCCTTCATACCCCTGTCGTTGTCCCACTGCGGATCCGACGCATCCTTGATGAAGGTTCCTGACAGCACGCCTTGCGCATTCTCAACGCCTGCGGGCACGATGACCGTTCCCACGGAGGAGGCGACGTTGGGGACAAAGTGCATGGGCTTCCAGCCCAACTCAGCGATCTTCTTGATGCTCTGCGCGACAAATTTCGGCGTGCCGAAGGTAAACATCACGTCGGCGCCGGAATGTCTCAGCTTGACGATTTGCGAGTCGATGGTCGGATCGGCCACTTCATAAGGAGCTTCCTCGACGATCATCGACGCCTTCGCGCCGAGGCCGGCTTTCAGTCCGTTCAACAACTCTTTTCCGAAATCGTCATTTTGATAAAGAATGGCAATCTTCGCGTCCGGCTTTTCGCGAAGGAGGTAGGCGGCATAGATGCTTCCTTCAGTCTGATAGCTGGTGCCGAGCAGCATCGTCCATGGGTAGGTCTTGGGGTCGCTCCATTTGGACGAATAGGACGCCGGGAAAAGCTGGGGCACCTTCTTTGCGTTCATGTACTTCTGGATCGCCGAGTTCGACGGCGTCCCCATCGGGCTGAAAATCAGCAGCACTTCGTCGCTCTCGATTAGTTTGCGCGCCTGTTCGACCGCCTTCGGTGGGCTGTAGCCATCGTCGTAGCTGATGAATTCGATCTTCCGGCCGTTGATGCCGCCGTCATCGTTGATCTTCTTGAAGTAAGCGGCTTGCGTCTTTCCGATGACGCTATAGGCGGAAGCCGGTCCGCTGTAGGGCATGATGTTTCCGAGTTTGATGGTCGTGTCCGACGCGCCCGGATCGTATTTTTTCTGGGCGTGCGCCGGTGCGATAACGCTCATGCTCAAGCCGACGACGCCAGCAATTATCGACGATCGAATGTGCCTCATATTCCCTCCGTGTAATTATGTTTGGGTTGCCAGATCTTGGGCCTGGTCACAAGGCGCCGTGAAGAACCGGATTTGGGAGTGCGCCCTGATGCACGCCGTCATTAAATTCGCGGCCGGGCCCCTCTGGAATGTCGCTCCGAGAACCGTTCTGCATGAGTCGCAGCGGTTGCCTTTCGAGAACAGCGCCTTCCAAAACGATCAGGGCATAAATGCTATCGAGGTTGCACATGGAGTCTCCCAGGCGGCCACGCCAATCTTGTGCGCTCTACCTGGTATGACAACGTCGAACCGTGCCAAATGCCGCGTCCTAAAATGCCAAGGCGGGACGGTTGCATCGCGATTAAACGCGATGTTTTGCAGCGTATGTCAGGCTGGGACTGCTAGCCGGGGTGACGCGGACGATAGTGTGTCGGCGAATGACCGGTCCACTTACGAAAAGCCTTGCGGAAGCTCGTGGCGTCCGAAAACCCCACCCGCTCGGCAACCTCGTCGATCATGAGATGGGTATTTTCCAGAAATTCGGTCGCCACCGAGCGGCGCATATTGTCCAGAACGGATTGATAAGACAGTCCTTCCTGCGCCAATCGCCGATGCAGCGTACGCAGAGAAAGACCGAGCTGGTCCGCAATCTCTTCAGCGGTCGGGAAGCGCCGCGGGCTGTTGAAGCACGCGGTTCTTATCCGGCGCACCAGCTCTGTTTCTCCGGGAGTTGGGGCCATCACTGCGTTGCAGAACTGCTGACAGACCTGTGCGGTGATCGGGTTGGCGTTAGGACAGCACCGATCCATCACCTCGACCGGGAAGTGCCATTCCATCGAGCCGGCGTCGAACTCAATCGGGCAATTAAACATCCGCTCATAGTTTCGCCAATGAACGGGGGCGGGATAGGGAAACAGCATGCGTGTTGTCGGGAACGGCGCCTCCAGAACCCTGCTGAAAAGCGCTGTCATCGAACTCCGCCAGAATTCCGCGACGAACGGAAGCAGGTGACCGAGTGACTGGGTGCCATGGCTGCGGAGGATCGCTGTGCCATTCTCCACGCGATAACTGATTTGCAGCACGGTGGATCCGGCTTGCGTGATGTGCTCGATAGAAAACTTCAGTGCTTCCCCGAATGTCGGGCTGCTGACCATCGCATAGCCATAGATTCCGTAATCGCTGATGCGCTGCCGCGCGCCTGCGAGCAGCCCGATATCCGTTCGTTTTGCGAGCGCGACGGCATTGCGATAGATCGCCAGACGCTGCCGCCGCGAGATGCGCGCATGCGGGTCTTCGAGCTGAGACGGAAGGGCGCCGGTGCGGGCGAACAGATCCTTCACGGAAACACCTTCGGCGGCGAGTTCGGCCGCAAGAGCGGCAAGCCCAAGCATGCTTTGAGTCGGCGCATCGATATCGTCCGACAGCGGACTGATGATCTTGGATATCAGCATTGGTTCCTCCGGCCGCGTCGTGTTCTTTTTCTTTCAGATTGGCACGTTTGGACCCCCTCTGTCATCGCATTGTGCACCGCATTTGGCATTTTCGGACCTGAATATTGGCACTTCTTGACGTTGCTGGCGGCGTGAGCGGCGGACAAGTTGCCGCAACGAGGAAGCGGGCTGCAGGACCCGCAGCGCCGGTCAAATGGGAGAGAGAATTGACGACAGTCACGCACGAGATGGACGGCGCAGTAGGCGTCGTGACGCTCGCCAAGCCGCCGCACAATCTGATCGACGACCAGATGATCGCGGATCTGATCGCAGCTTACCGGGCGGTGCTCGCAGGGGGCTGCCGCGCAATTTTGCTGCGCAGCTCGATGCGCCACTTCTGCGCCGGGGCAGAGCTTAAATCGTTCGGCACGACCACAATGATCCAGAGCGATCAAAGACGCTTCACCGAGTTTCTCGATGCGATTGAAGATGTCCCGGTCCCGACTGTTGCTGCGGTACACGGAGGCGTTCTCGGCGGGGGTCTTGAACTGGCGCTGACCTGCGACATGATCGTCGCCGCGGACACCGCGTTTCTGGGGCAGGTTGAAGTTACCGTCGGACTGCTCCCGCTGCTTGGCGGGACACAGCGTTTGGCGCAGCGTGCCGGCGCGGCGCGGGCAAAGGAAATTGCCATGCTCGGGCGGCGGCATACGCCGGAAGCCTTCGAGCGCTGGGGCATCATCAATCTCGTGGTGCCCGAGGCGGAACTGCCCGCCGCTTCGCTGACGTGGGCACGTCAACTGGCGGCGGGTCCGACGGCGGTGATCAAAGGCATCAAAATGCAGGCGAACCTCGCATCGCGGGGCGGCGTTGCGTCTGCCGACGAGCGGCAGATCGAGATCAATGACATGATCTGGAAGGCTGCTGATCGGCAGCGGGGCTTCGACGCGTTCTTTGCAACCGGCCCGGCCTCTGCAGCGTTCAAGGGAGACTGACCGTGTCTTCAGCTCCTCTGGAAGGATTGCGCGTTATCGATTTCACCCGTGTGCTCGCAGGACCGCATTGCACGAAAGCGCTTCGCGATCTCGGTGCGCAGGTCACGAAGATCGAGCCGCCGTCGGGCGATCTCGGCCGCGTGAGTCTGCCGCATATCGGCGATATGGGCCTCTACTATGTCCAGCAGAACGCGGGAAAGCGGAATCTGAGCATCGATCTGAACTGGGCGGAGGCGCGCGAGATCGTGATTGATCTGTGCCGCAACGCCGACGTCATCGTTGAGAATTTCCGGCCCGGCACGCTGAAGCGCTTCGGTCTGGCATACGAAGACGTCCGCGCCTTCAATCCGAAGGTTGTTTACGCTTCACTCAGCGGATACGGCCAGACCACGTCGTGGCGCAATCGGCCCGCTTTCGCTCCCACGGTGCAGGCCGAAACCGGACTGACTGCGATTGTCGAGGAGCATTTCGGCAATGCGCTGTCCGAGCCGCGAGGAGACGCCTGCAGCCACGCGGACGTCTATACCGGGCTCCAGGGTGTTATTGCGATTCTCGCCGCACTGAATCATCGCAGTCGAACCGGTGAGGGCCAGCACGTGGACGTGTCGATGGCAGCCACGATGCTCTCCGTCAACGAGCGCGCGGGCGCGCAGCTCTCGGGCATCGACACCGACGGCGAGCCGATCGCGCTGTCGGCCAATGAATCTCATATCTTCGAATTGTCCGACGGGCGCAGGCTCACCATCGCGGGAAGTCCGATCTACTCTCCGATGTTCAGCCGATATTGCGCCATGATGCGGCGAAACGACCTGCTGGCCGATCCGCGTTACGCCACGGCGAAACTGCGGCGTCAGAATTTGCCATCGCTTCTGGCGGAAATCCGGTCATGGCTGACCACATTCTCCGATCTTGAACTGCTTCAGGCGCAGGTCAGCGAGGCCGGCCTTGCGGTCGGGAGAGTCCGGACTGTCCGCGAATTTGCTGAGTCGGAATGGGTGAAGGAATGGGGCGCGGTTGTCGAGGTTGAGGACCGCGCCGGAAATACCACCCGCATGCCGGGCAATCCATGGCGCTTCAGCGAATCCGAACTGCCTCTTCCTGGTGTCCCGGCGTTTCAGGGCGAGCACAACGAGGAGATTCTCCGGGAGAACAATGTTCCGGATTCGCGCATTACGGATCTGCAACAGCGCAAGGTGCTCCTCAGCAGGCGAAGTCCGGTCGGGGCGTATGACTGAGCAGTGCCCGCCGTCTTGCATGACCGGAGTTTGTAATGAAGCCAATGATCGATGAAAAAACTGCGGCGTACAATGTCATGCGTTTTTGGCTCGTGCCCGGGTATGATTACCGAAGCGCTGCCACTTTGAATCACAGGCGCGGCTCACTTAATCCATACAAGGTGAGCCAAGCAAAAAGGGAATCACAGATCGTTCGTATTGGTCCGCTGTTCTAGTTCAGCAATCACGTCTTTCAGCCACTTGCGAATTGCCTTGATCTTCGCGCTGGTGGCGTCCTCTTTCCGATAGACGAGATGAAAATCGCGTTTGTCCATCAGGAGTGACGGACGAAAGAGGGCCTTGAGGCGGCCAGCCGCCACAACCGATGCCGCCAAGGGGAACGGCGCGAGGACAACACCGACGCCTGACTCTGCCATCTGGATTGCCGCCAGCAGGCTGTCGCTCGACAGGCTGAGTTCATTCAATTTGATTCTGCGGTCTGCCTTGGCGAACCATTGCTCCCACATTCCAGGAATATTATTGAGCTCGATAAGGGGCATTCGCGCGAGATCCTTGGCGCTCTTCAATGGCGCGAATTTCTCGCAGAGATCGGGATGGGCCAAAGGCGCAAGTTTTGACCGAAACAGCCTGTGGGCATGCAAGCCGGCAAACGGCGGTCCACCGACTTGAATGGCGGCATCGATGCTTTCAGTGTTGAAATCCACATCGGTGTTTCGTGCTTCAAGTCGGAGATCGAGAGACCTGTTAGCGGATTTGAATTTCTGAAGATGGGGCAGCGCGGCGAATGTCGCGAAGCTGGGCGAGGCGCTAACCCTCACGATTTCCCTGCGTTCCTTGCTTAGCAGCGCTTCGCCGGCGCGTGATAATTCCGCGAAAGCTTTCAGGATTGACGTCCCGTACATCGCCCCATCTTTCGTAAGCACGACCTTGTTTCCGTCGCGCACGAAAAGTTTGACGCAAAAATGCGTTTCCAGCGAACTGATCTGATGGCTGATCGCCGACTGAGTCAGGCTCAAGTCTTCCGCAGCAGCCTTGAAGCTGCCCAATCTCACTGCGGCTTCGAATGACCGTAGCGTGGATAACGGTGGAAGCGATGATCGCGATCGTTGCATGTGAATTTCATTCATATGGCCGCAAGGGAATTCATTTGCGCCCCGGAAGACGCCTGATCATGCTCGCACCAAATGTCAGGACGGGCAACGCGGCTGCCGCAGCATGTCAGCCATGCTCGCTAACCGGCAACAAGCTCACAAGGGGCATGACGGAGGGCGATGATTGGCCAAAGCATTCGAGCGCCAGGGCGATGCAGCATGTCGCTGCAATTGCCCGGCCGATTCAACCGCCTCCATTTCGGTTGCCGATGACCGCGGTTATCTCCGCCGACATTAATTCCGGCCGCGCGGGCGGGGCATGCGAGTGCCTGCTGGCCGGCGACCGTTCCAGTTGCGCATTTACCGTGAAGGAGAACCAGATGAACGCCCCGCAGAAATTCCATGATTCAACACCGGCTGCCGAGAAGATGTACACGGATCTGCCGCGCCCGCCGGTATTTGCAACAGTTGGCGAGGAGCGGTTGCATCGCAAGCAGCGCCTGGCCGCCAGCTTCCGGTTGTTCTCGAAATTCGGCTTCGACGAGGGTGTCGTTGGCCACATCACGGCGCGCGATCCCGAATTCACTGACACGTTCTGGGTCAATCCGTTCGGAATGCACTTCAGCCTGATCAAGGCATCCGATCTGATCCGTGTCGGGCACGACGGAAAGGTCATCGAAGGCAATCGGCCGGTGAATGCTGCCGCGTTTGCTATTCACTCGCGTGTCCATGCAGCTCGTCCGGACTCAGTCGGCGCGGCGCATTCACACTCGACTTATGGCCGCGCCTTTGCCGCGCTCGGCCGCAAGCTGGATCCAATCTCGCAGGACGTTTGCGCCTTCTACAACGATCACGCGCTTTACGACGATTACGGCGGGGTCGCGGTCGATCTCGACGAGGGACAACAGATCGCGAAAGCGCTCGGTCCGCACAAGGCGGCCATCCTGCAAAATCACGGTCTTCTCACGGTGGGCCAGACCGTCGACGAGGCGGCATGGTGGTTCATTACCATGGACCGGTCGTGCCAGGTGCAACTAATGGCAGAAGCCGCGGCTGCTTACTCCGGGCAGAAGCTCAAGATGATTTCGGAAAAGTCTGCACAGCAGGCTTATCAGATCGTCGGCTCGTCGTTCAGCGGATGGTTTCAGTTCCAGTCGCTCTACGCGCGCATTCTGAAAGAGCAGCCGGATTTTCTCGACTAGGAGCATCGCGGCCGCTCCTACGTGGGGCGACCGCGGATCAAATTCTTAAATGCCAGGAGGAATTCATGAACCGGCACGTCAAACCAAAGCTGTCGCAGATATCGTCCGAAGAGCAACACGCACGTGAGCAACTGGCGGCGTTTTACCGAATCTGCGACCGGTTCGGCTGGACCGAGCTTATTTACAATCATATTACCGCGCGCGTTCCGGGACCGGAGCGTCACTTTCTCATCAACCAGTTCGGGTTGATGTACAATGAAATCACCGCGTCGAATCTGGTGAAGATCGATGTTGATGGCAACGTCGTTGACGGCAGCGATGCCAAGGTCAATGCGCCGGGGTTTACCATCCACTCCGCGATCCACATGGCGCGCGAGGATGCTCATTACATCGTGCATACCCATACGACCGAGGGCGTGACGGTTGCATGCGCGGACGGCGGTCTATCGCCGCACAGTTTTTATGGCGCGCAGCTTTACGGCGAAGTGGCCTATCACGACTTCGAAGGAATTTCGGTCGATCTCAGCGAGCGCGAACGGCTGGTGACATCGTTAGGCAACAAGAACGTCATGATCCTGCGCCATCACGGTTTGCTGACTTGCGGAGAGACCGCCGCGGCCGCATTCTTCCGAATGTATATGTTGCAGCGCGCCTGCGAGGTGCAGGTGCACACCTTGCAGATGGGCAAGGAGCTGAGGCATCTGCCGGAAGCGGTACTGAAGCGTACCGTGCAGCAGTCGCAAACGGCCGTCGCCAAGGGCTTCGATGAGAAGCATGCGTTCGGTCAGGACACCTACGACGCATTGATCAGGCAGCTCGACGCCGAAGGATCGACGTTCCGTCAATAGGCAGACGAACGGACAAAACAAACAGTTTCAAAGCAGCAAACAGCCGGCGGGCCCCAAGAGCCGCGCCGGCTGCAATAAGACGCGGAAAAATCCGCCCAATTATTTGCACATGGGGAGAAACACAGATGAGTCAGATAGCAGTTGATGCCTTACCGAAGGATATGGCGGAAAGCGATATCGAAAAATCGACGATGCGCGCCGTTTCAGTCCGAATCTTGCCATTTCTGATCTTGGCCTATTTCATATGCGTGCTGGACCGGGTCAACGTCAGCTTCGCTGCGCTGACCATGAACGCGGATCTCGCATTCACGCCGCTCATCTATGCCTGGGGCGCCGGCATCTTCTTTATCGGCTATTTTATCTTGGAAGTGCCGAGCAATATCGCCTTGCATCATTTCGGCGCGCGTCGCTGGATTGCGCGCATCATGGTGACGTGGGGATTGATTTCGGCTTCGATGGCGTTCGTCAGCGGGCCGAACAGCTTCTACGCCCTTCGCTTTCTGCTCGGTGTTGCCGAGGCCGGATTTTTCCCGGGGATCGTTCTCTATCTCACCTACTGGTATCCGGCAAAATATCGGGCCCGCGTGATGTCAGCCTTCATTCTGGGCGCGCCGCTGTCCGCAGTTTTCGGCGGACCGGTTTCGGGTCTCCTGCTCGAGATGAACAACATGCTGGGCCTGAAGGGTTGGCAATGGCTTTTCATCATCGAGGGAATTCCCGCTGCGATCCTCGGCGTCATTGCCTTCTTTTACCTGACGGACCGTCCGTCGGATGCGAAATGGCTCGACCCGGAGCAGAAGAAATGGCTCGAGGCCAGGCTTGACGGCGAGCGCAGCGCCAAGGAAGCGGCTCATCGCATGACGCTGTTGCAGGCGCTGAAGTCGTCCAAGGTGCTGGCATTGAGTTTCGTCTACTTCGGACTCCTGGCTGGTCTCTACGGAATACAGTTCTGGTTGCCGCAGATCGTAAAGGGCTTCGGGTTGACGAACGTTCAGACCGGATTTGTCAGCGCGCTGCCGTTCGCCTTCGGCACCATCGCCATGTATCTGTGGGGACGCCGCTCGGATCGGGCACAAGAGCGCGTGTGGCACATTGCAGTTCCGCTGTTCATAACGGCCGCCGCACTCGTCGCATCAGCCTACGCGGGGAACCTGCCTCTTACCATGGTGGCGCTCATCGTGGCGGCTGTCGGCGGATTTGCAGCATTCGGGCTGTTCTGGACTCTTCCGACGGCCTTGTTGACCGGGGTTGCAGCCGCCGGCGGCATTGCGCTCATCAATTCGATCGGCAGCCTGGCGGGCTTTGGCGGCCCTTATCTGATCGGCTGGGTCAAGGAACTCACCGGAAACACAATAACCGGATTACTTGTTCTCGCGGTACTTCCGGCTGTTGCTGCGTTTTTGGTGCTGGTATTAGGGCACGATACGAAAACGGAATTCGCAGGCGACTCGAAGAAAGTCTGACGCCACCAGCTTCCAGCCTGCGGTGTTGTGACGGCACCGCAGGTTTTCGCTACGTGCAGCATATGCTACGCGTTACCTTTCGCGCGGTGGATTGCCTCCAGCACCCGCCGCGGTGTCATCGGACAGCACAGTAATTCCACCCCCAGCGATTTGAGGGCATCGTTGACAGCGTTGCCGATGGCGGCGGGAGGAGCAATCGCACCGCCTTCACCAAGACCTTTGACACCGAACTCCGTGTAAGGGGACAGCGTTTCCATATGCTCGACCTGCGGAGCGGGAACCTCGGTTGGCCCAGGCAGCAGATAATCCGCGAAGGTCGATGCCAGCGGTTGTGCTGATGGATCGAACGGCATCTCTTCATAGAGAGCCGTGCCGATACCTTGTGCGAGGCCGCCGTAGATCTGGCCGTCGACGACCATCGGATTGATCAGCTTGCCGCCGTCCTCGACGATCACGTAGTCGAGAATTTCGATGTCGCCCATTTCCGGGTCCACTGCAACGACGGCGATATGTGCGGCGTAGCTAAAGGTGCCGGAGTCGCGCACCGGCTTGTAGCCAATCGTGGTTTCAAGGCCGCGCGGATCGACCGAGGCAGGCAGATCCTGAGGGCGCCGATACCAGGTGTGAGCGACTTCCTTCACAGTCACGCTTCCCGATGGCCCGATCACACAGCCGTCCTCAAGGCGTACATTCGCAACATCGGTTTGCAGCAGATGCGCCCCGATGCCTTTGATGAGGCCGGCGATTTCCTGCGAGGCGCGTGACACGGCACCGCCTGCCATTACCGCTGATCGCGAACCCCAGGTTCCGGTCGAGTATGGCGTGTATTCGGTGTCGCCGTGGACGAGCTTGATCTTCGCAGTCTCGATGCCCAGAATCTCGTGGGCGATCTGCGGCAATGTTGTTTCCATGCTCTGTCCGTGCGAATGGACACCGATACGAAGCTCGAGACCTCCATCCGGCGTGACGCGCGCAGTCGCCTGTTCGTGTCCCGGGATCATCGGGATTCCCCAGCCGGAATAGACCGATGTGCCGTGCGCGCCCTGCTCGCAATAGATCGAAAGACCGATGCCGATCAGTCTGTGGGTGTTTTCCTGCTGTTTGCGGATGGCGTCGAGATCGATCCTCGCCATGGCGCGTTTCAAAGCTTCAGGATAATCGCCGCTGTCAAAATGCTTTTTGGTGATGTTGTCGAACGGCATCTGCTCAGGCTTCACCAGATTTTTCAGCCGCACCTCCAGAGGATCGAGTCCTGCCTCGCGCGCGACGGCATCCACCATCAGTTCCATGGCATAGCAGACGCCCGTGCGGGCGACGCCGCGATAAGGGAGAATTGGACACTTGTTGGTTGCGACCGACCAAGTCCGGCAGCGATATGACGGAAAGTCGTAAGGCCCCGGCAGGATGCTCGCAATCTGCGCGGCCTCAAGACAGGCCGAGAACGGGTAAGATGAGTAAGCGCCGGAATCGACGGTGGCCTCACATTCGATGCCGCGCAGCGTGCCGTCGCGATCCGCGTATGCGGTGATGATATAATGATGCTCGCGGCAGTTTGCGCTCGCAGTCAGATGCTCGCGGCGATCTTCGATCCAGCGGACCGGATGACCGCAGTGCATCGCAAGCCAGGCGAGGCAAACATCTTCCGGCGGCATGAGCGCCTTGTAACCGAAGCCGCCTCCGACGTCGGGCGAGATGACCCGTACCTTGCTTTGGTCGAGCCCGAGACATTCGGAGATGCCGGTTCTGATAATGTGCGGCTGCTGCGTCCCGGTATGGAGCACAAGCTGATCGAGGCGCTTGTCCCAATAAGCAACAGTGGCGCGCCCTTCCAGCGGCGCCATGCATTGCCGCGCCGTCCTGATTTCACGGGTCACCTTGATCGGGGCGTCGTAGGCCGCCTCCATATTCACGTCGATATACGTTTCCAGGAAAACATTATCGCCCCAATGGTCGTGAACCAGCGGTGCACCGGGTCGTCTCGCGGTCAGCATCTCACTCACCACCGGCAGTTCGTCGAGGTCGAGTTCAACTGCGGCGGCGATGTCTTCAGCTTCGGCGCGCGTATTGCCTATGCACATGGCGACAAGCTCGCCGACCTGCCGGACCTTTTCGTGCGCCAAAAGAGGCTGCTCCGAATACTTGAAACCGGGCAGGCCGGATGCGGCGACGATCGGTTTGACGTCTGTAAGATCGCTGGCGGTGAAAACGCGATCCTGAAATTCCGGCGGGATTCGCACGCCACGCATCTTCGCGTGAGCGAGCGGGGAGCGGACGAAAGCAACGTCCTTGAGTCCGGGCAGCTTTAGGTCACCCACATACTGGCCGCGGCCGCGCAAGAAGCGGTCGTCTTCCTTTCGCAGCAACGACGCGCCGACGCCCTGAAAATCCATCATCCCTCCGATCCGATCACCGCTTGCCACAGGCCGAATTGCTTTATATCATTCTATCTATAGGACAACAATGAGATAGAGAGATATGGTTCAGATTACAGTCATTCAGCCGTCGGGAACAGCATCTCAACTGGATGTGCCCGAGGGCTGGAGCCTGATGCAGGCCGCGGTGAAAAACGGCATCGACGGTATTGTCGCCGAGTGCGGCGGGTCCTGTGTTTGCGCAACCTGCCATGTCTACGTCGAGCAAGAGCGATTGACGGAACTCCCGCCGCCCGGCGAGGACGAACTTGAACTTCTGGACGAAGTGAAAGCCGAGCGGCGCCCCAATAGTCGCCTGTCATGCCAGATCAAGGCCTCACCCGCGATCGAGGGACTCGTTGTCACCGTTCCCGAGTGCCAGACGTGACCGGTACCGATCCCCACATAGTCATTGTCGGGGCAGGGCAGGCCGGTCTTCAGGCAGCCGAAACGCTTCGCAGCGAAGGATTTGAGGGCCGGGTCACGTTGCTTGGTGCCGAGCCGCACGCGCCTTATCAGCGGCCTCCGCTTTCGAAAGCGTGGCTCATGGACAAACTGGACCCTGAACAGCTCACGCTGCGTGATCCCTCCGTGCTGGAGAGGAAGCAGATCGATCTCTGCACCGGCGCATCCGTGTCGGCGATCGATGTGAGATCGCAAGCCGTGTTGCTGCGCGATGGGCGAGCATTGGCCTACACCGGGCTGGTTCTCGCCACGGGCGCAACGCCGCGTCAGCTTCCGCAGGCGCAAGAAGCCGGCGATCTGGTTCGGACGCTGCGGTCACGCGCCGATGCTGACGCTATCGCGCGCGGACTTCAGAATTGCGCGCAAATGAAACTACCTCTGGTCGTTGTCGGGGGAGGGTTCATCGGGCTGGAGGTCGCAGCGAGCGCGCGAAAACTTGGTATCGAAGTTACTGTCCTCGAGGCGGCTCCGCGTCTGCTGGAAAGAGTTTTGTCCGCCGAACTGTCCGCGTGGTATGCCCGGCTGCATGCCGATCGCGGCGCGACATTGATTTTTGAAGCGCGGATAGCTGAAATCCGAAAAATCACAGCGCATGCTGTCGAGGTCCAGCTTTCTGATGGGCGTTGCATTGTTGCCGGGCTGGTGGTTGCGGGAATTGGCGTGACGCCCAACGACGAACTGGCGAGGGCTGCTGGAATCGTGTGCGAAAACGGAATCGTAGTGGATCCATGCGGACGCACCTCCGTTCCTAATGTTGTCGCTGCGGGAGACTGTACGGTTCGCCGCTTGCTGGATGGCACCATGCTTCGGCTGGAGTCGGTTCAGAACGCAGTCGAGCAGGGCCGGTCGGCGGCCTGCGCACTGCTGGGAACGGACAAGCCAAGTCTTGGAACGCCGTGGTTCTGGTCGGACCAGTACGACATGAAGCTCCAGATTGCGGGGCTGTCGCGGGGGGCAGACACGCATGTTCTGCGCGGCGACATGGGAGGCCATTCGTTTTCGATCTTTCATTTTCGCGAAAGCCGTCTTGTGGCGGTGGATTCGATCAACGCCGCCAGGGATCACATGGTCGCGCGGGACCTGATCGGGCGGCAAATTTCACCAACTGCGCAGCAGGCCGGTGATGCCGCGTTCAATCTCGCAAAGCTTCGCACCGTTCAGGCCTAGTTTTTTCGGAGTAAAAAAATAGCGGCGGCGCCGATATCGGCGCCGCCGCTGATCCTTGCCCGTTACTTGCTGACCAGCACGACCTTTCCATCGTCGATCTTGACGAGGTGCGTTGTCGCCGGGCTCTGTCCGCTCTCGGCGCCGGCCGGGCCGACTTTCTCGAAGACGATGCGGCCGGTCAGGCCGGGAAACTCGATCTCCCAAAGAGCTGCGCGAATCTTCTCCGGCTCAGCGACACCGGCTTTCTTGATGGCTGCGGCCAGCACCTGAATGCCGTCATAGCCGCGCGCGCCCTCAGGCAGTCCCGCAAACGGAAGTCCGGTTTTTTCCCACGCTGCGATGAACGAGCGGGCCGCTGCCGGATCTGCCGAGGTTTCCGGGAACCATGGCGCAAACATCGCGTCATGCAACGAATTGTTCGCTGCCGAGCCGGCCTGGGCAATCAACTGATCCGGCACGGTACCGCCGGTGGTGATGATCTGTCGCTTGATGCCGAGCGCCTGCGCCTGCTTCATCACCAGCGTCATCTGTTCCGGGCCGGATGTCGTGAAGAGGGTGTCGCTGTCTGTGCTCTTGATGGTCGAGAGCTGCGAAGACATGTCTTGCGCCGCTGCGTCCATGTGCAGTGTGCGATTGACGGTGATGCCCTTCTCCTTCAGCATTTTCCCGAATTCGGCAGCCGCACCGAGACCCCAATCATTGTTGACGACAAGGAAGTCGACCTTCTTGATCTTCAGCGGTTCGACAAAGCGGGTGAAGCTCTTGGCTTCCATGCTGTTGGTCGGGCTGATGCGGAATACATACGGGTTGCCCATGGTCGTGATCTTGTCGGCGCTGGACGTTTCGACCAGCATCGGGACCTTGTATTCCATCAGCTTTGGCATAACTGCGAGTGTGTAGGTCGAGCTCCATGCGCCCATCATTGCAGGCACCTTGTCGCGCGTAATCAGCTTCTCGGCGACGTTCGCAGCTTCGGTGGGATTGCTCTTATTATCTTCGATGATCAGTTGAAGCTTCTTTCCGAGCACGCCTCCTTTCGCATTGATCTCTTCCGCGGCGATCTTGGCGCCGTTGGTGACGAAATTCCCCGACGCGGCGACCACGCCCGTCAGGGGCTGATTGACGCCGAGCTTGATGGTTTCCTGGGCTATTGCGCCTGTCCCGACACTGGTTGACAGGACCGCTAGCAATATTCTGGACCAAGACGATTTCATTGAATTCCTCCCTCCGGTTTACCCGCCCGCTCGTTTGCGCGCTAAGTCACACTATCACCCTATTAATAGGATGACCAAGCCGCAAATGTAATCGATGATGCTATTTTTCGGGGCAATTTGCACGAAAAACTCACTTTGTGTACTTGCCGCATATCTCTATCATGCTATAAATAGAATGATTAGGTCGGCGGACGCGCTTATTGTTTGGCGAATGCCGCAAATCCACGTCGGAAGGCCGCGCATTCTGTGCGCCAGGTGAGTGCGGAATGAATCGGAAGCTTGCGCATCTTCGTCGTCTCGTTCGGTTAAGTGACGCCAGGGCGGACCTGCCTGCACACACTCTGCTTCATGCTGGACCGCCTTACAAAGGCAAACCGCCGGGCGCGGTCATGGCGGCAGCGGAGCAGGCCGCGGTGATCGGAGGTTTCGCCGAGGATATCTCAGCCGCGCGCGGGATGCTTGAGGCGGGTTCACTTTCACTCAAGCCGGCGCAGGACCACGGCATTGCTGTTCCGCTCGCGATGGTGGCTGCGCCGTCGATGTGGTGTTTCGAGGTCGGGGACAATGACAGCGTCTTCTATTCTCCTGTCTCCGAAGGGCCGCCGCCAGCGTTGCGATTTGGCTCCGCCGATCCACTCTGTGTCGCGCGCGCGCGCGATTGGACTGCGGAGGTGGCGCGAGCACTCAATCCGCAGCTTGGCAAACTGCCGGACATCGAATCGATAATGCGGGAGGCGCTGCGCGAGGGGGACGACTGCCACGCCATTACACGGGCCGGAAACGATCGGTTCCTCGAACTCATGAGCGAATTGCCCACCGGCATCGGGGCCGATATCCGGGCGAATCCCGGTTTCGTCCTGGGCATCTGGATGGCTTGGGCCGCGTGGAAACTGCACACATCGGCAAGCGAGATCGTGGCCATTGGCGGCAACGGCATTGAGTTTGGCTTGCGACGGCGCGGCGAGACAAGCTGGTCGACCGTATCATGCGCGCCGCCAACAGGAATCCGCTTCAATCCACAGCAGACGGCGCCGGCCTTGGGCGCCATCGGTGACAGCGCGCTCGTCGATGTCTGCGGGTTTGGCGGACAGGCGTTAAGTCATGCACCAGTGCTCGCAGCGGAGTGGGCACATTTGCTCCCGCCGGATGCGCAATCGCGCGCCAGCGCCATCATCAACGCCGGTATGCGTGTCATCGATACCGACGTCGTCCGCGCCACCGGCGTCACGCCAATCATCAATCTTGCGATCCTCGATGAAAGAGGTGCTGCCGCACCCATCGGAAGAGGGTTCTACATCGTACCGCCCTCACTTTTCGGAACTGGAGACTAGGAATGGACCTGACAGGAAAGGTGGCTGTCGTCACCGGCGGCGCGATGGGGATCGGCTATGCGATCTGCGAGGCGCTGGCCGGGCAGGGCGCGTCGATCATGATTGCAGATCTCAAGGGAGGTTCGGCCGCCGCCGATAAATTGCGCCAGCGCGGATATCAGGCCCACCATGTCGATGCGGATGTTTCCAGCGAGCAGGACACCGGCCGCATGGCGTCAGCGGCCGTCGAACGGTTCGGGCACGTCGACGTTCTGGTGAACAACGCCGCGATCTATTCCACTCTATCCCTCAAGCCCTTCGAGCAGCTTACGGTCGATGACTGGCAAAAGATGCTGAATGTCAATGTCATCGGGCAGTTTCTGTGCTGCAAGGCGGTGCTGCCGGCATTCAAGAAGCAGGGCTCCGGGCGCATCATCAACATCTCGTCGGGTGTCGCCTTCAAGGGCAATCCCGGCATGTTGCATTACGTCGCCTCAAAGGGCGCGATCGTGTCCATGACGCGAACGCTTGCGACCGAGCTTGGCGAGCACGGTGTTCTCGTCAACAGCGTCGCGCCCGGCTTCACGCTGAGCGATGGCGTTCAAAACAATCCCGAACTGGCGAACACGGTTTCCGGATTTTCCGTGCGCAGCAGGGCGCTCAAGCGGGACATGCTGGCTGGAGACGTTGTTGGCGCCGTCGCTTTTTTTGCGGGCCCGCATGCCGCTTTCATCACCGGCCAGACCTTGGTTGTCGATGGCGGCGCTTACTATCATTGACGGCTGCGGAATTCTTGACTGTCGAAGGGAAGCAACAAAATGAAATACGTTACCAATGCATGGTACCCGGTGGTGTGGGCCGATCGTGTTGGCCGGGAGTTGACTCGGCACGTGGTGCTCGAAGAACCCATCGTCATCTATCGTCTGGAGGACGGAAGCATCGCGGCTCTTCAGGATGCGTGTCCGCATCGTCTTGCCCCGTTGTCCCTGGGCAAATTGAAGGGTGACAACATCGAATGCGGCTATCACGGCATGACATTCGACTGCAGCGGAAAATGCGTCCTCATTCCGGGGCAGGATGTGATTCCGGGCAACGCGCTGGTCCGCTCATATCCGCTTCAGATCAAGTACGGGCTGGTGTGGCTTTGGATGGGCGATCCGAAGAAAGCCGATCTCAGCAAGATGTTTCATCTGCCGCAGTATGAGGCCGAAGGCTGGCACGCCGTGCAGGGCGACACGCTGCGGATCGAGTGCAACTATCTCAGCCTTTGCGACAACCTGCTTGATCCGGCGCACGTCACGTTCGTTCACACAACAACTCTTGGCACTCCGGCCGGGGCCACCGTTCCGGTGAACAACGAATACCGCAACAACGAAATCACCGTGTGGCGATGGATCCGCAACGGGCCGGCGATTCCGCTTTTCTCGAAGTACGGCAAGCTCACCGGGTCAGTCGATCGCTGGCACTACTACAATTACTCGACGCCGTGCTACTTCGCGATCGACATGGGATCGTGCCCTGCCGGCTCGATTCCCGATACGGAGGACAGGGATAAGGGCGTTCGGATGTTTGCCTGCCACGTTCTGACCCCGGTCGATGAACGGACGGTGCTTCAGCACTGGTTCCATGTTCGTAACTTCCGCACCAACGAGCACAACATGGACGCCTCGCTGACCGCCGATCTCGATATGGCGTTCAAGGAAGACAAGGTCATCCTGGAGCGAATCCAGCTCGAGGAAGAGCGCGACCCGAACTACAAGCGCATCATTCTGGGAATCGACGCGGCGCCGATGAAGATGCGCCGGATGGTCGATAAACTTATTATCGCGGAACTGGAGTCTGCCGGTTGAGCTGACGATCCGTACACAATCGCGCGCGCCAAAGATCATCTCTGGCGCGCGGACACTTCCTCTGTACTGCCTGGGGTTTCGGCCCCAGGATTTTTTTGGGCGGGGGCTTTGCCGGAGCGCTTGGCTAGCTGCGATTCATCAGATCGCGCCTAAGCGCGAAACAATTCCGGTGGTAATGAAAATCCGCGACATAGATCGCAACATTCCGGTCGTCCAGAAGAACGATCCTGCAGTCGGCGGTGGGCTCGCCAAGTCCGATCTTGAGCAGGTCGGCGACCTCGGGATTCGCTATGCCGATCGTCACCGTCTGATAGGCGTGACTGATCGAGATATCCTTCATCTCCATGATGCGCGGCAGGGCCGGTAACCGCGTGAACTGTTTCCGTTCGCGTGCGAATATCTCCTGCGACAGGTGCAGGTTGACGACTGAAAACGGCTCATCCCCGTTGTACTGCACGCTTCTCAGCAGCGCATATCTATGCGCGGGGACACCTTCACCCTCGCCGAGGGGAGGGCTGGCAACTTTTTCTTCAATGTGAACGATCTCGACGCGATTGTCCTTGATAGAGCTGATAAGGCCGTCGAGGTCATTGGCGATGTTCAGCCAGTGCCGTTCCTTCGGCACGTAGGATACAAAGGTGCCGAGACCCTGCCGGGAATCGAGCATTTTTTCTTCGCGAAGAATCTCGATGGCCTTGCTGATGGTGATCTTGGCAACGCCGAATTCGGCTTCGAGCTCTTCTATCGTCGAGATCTTGTCCCCGTTCTGCCAGCGGCCCGCTTCAATGCGCTGCCGCATTACCGATGCCAGCTGCAAGTACAGAGGCATACGGCTGCGGTCGAAAATGACTGAGAGCTTATTCATCTCTCTATTATAGAGTAGTCCTATATATAAGGCGAGCCGTGTTTAGAGGTCATCTAATGGGTGCGAGACTGCGACAGCCGGCGCCGGCACACGTTGTGCCGCGCCGTCCAGGTATCGTACCGAACGGTGAGGACTAGCGCCGCTTAGAGCGTCGCCATTGCTTTTGGCGAGAACGGTGCAAGTTCGGCGAAGCGTTTGTCGCGCACCTTGGCCGGCCACTCCGGATCGGTAATCAGCGCGCGGCCAACTGCGACCAGATCGAACTCATGATCCGCAAGCCGCGCTTCAAGTTCGCTGAGATCGCCAACTTCCGCGCTTTCACCCTTGTAGGACTGAATGAAGTCGCCGCCCTTCAGACCCACCGATCCCACCGTGATCGTTGGCTTGCCAGTGAGCTTCTTGCTCCAGCCGGCGAGATTGAGGTCGGAGCCCTGGAATTCGGGCTCCCAGAACCGCCGCGTCGAGCAGTGAAAGATGTCGGCGCCTGCGTCGACCAGCGGCTGGAGGAACGCGGCGAGTTCGTCGGGCGAGTGAGCCAGCTTCGCACCGTAGTCCTGCTGCTTCCACTGCGAAAACCGGTGAATAATGACGAAGTCCGGTCCCACACGCTGGCGGATGGCCTTGATGATGTCGGCGGCAAAACGAGTACGCTTGACGAGATCCCCGCCGTAAGCGTCGTCGCGCCGGTTCGACTGCTCCCAGAAGAACTGGTCCACCAGATAGCCGTGCGCACCATGAAGTTCGACGGCATCGAAGCCGATCTCCTTGGCGGCGCCCGCGGCTTTCGCAAACGCTTCGATGGTGTCTGCGATATCCGCGTCGGTCATCGGCTCGCCAACCAGCTTGCCTGAACCGGACAGTCCCGATGGCCCATCAGACTTGCCTTCCGGACGCGGACCGGTCCCAGCCTTACGGACCATTCCTTGATGCCAGATTTGCGGCGCGATCTTTGCTCCGGCCGCATGCACTTCTTTCACCACGCGACGCCAGCCATCGAGGCTTTTCGGGGCATAGAAGTTCGGAATGTTCGGATCATTCGATGCGCCTGCGCGATCGACCGTGGTTCCTTCGGTGATGATCAACCCGACGCCGCCCTCCGCGCGGCGGCGATAGTAGGTCGCGACATCCTCACCGGGGGTCCCGTCCGGGCTCTTAGAGCGCGTCATCGGCGCCATCACCACGCGATTGGGCAGTGAAAGCGATTTGTGCCGGAATGGCTGGAACAGCGGGTTCGTGGTCGACATGAAGGCCTCGCGACAGTTGACTGGCGATTTTCTGATGAAAATTGTGCGGTTGTAGTTCTGGCAACGTCAATTCAAAACGGTGGCGCGGCAGCTATGCAATGGCTCTCCAGGGATCGTCGCCTGAGTTGGATAGCCTCTAGCCCCCCTGAAAAACGACCTTGCCGCGGAAGTTTTTTGAACCGTGTTCCACCACTGCTTGCACGCCGGCCCTGAAGTCCGCGCTGTCGAAGAGCGGCGGGCCGAGGTCGAGCAGCAGTTCGTCCGCAGCGCGTACGCCGTGGTCAAGAAACGCGCGCATCAGGCGCTTGGTGACGGCGTGAGCTTTGGTCGGTGCGTTGGCGAGCTTTTGAGCCCATGCCATGGCCTCGGCTTGCAGCGAGGCCCGAGGAACAACCCGATTGATGATATTCCAGCGTTCAAACGATGCCGCGTCATAGAAGTCGCCGGTGAAACAGATTTCGCGCGCGCGGGCGGGGCCGCAGCGCTCGGCCAGAAGATAAGCGCCGCCCAGGTAGGTCGCAGCGCCAATGTGCTGTTCGACCTGTGCAAACTGCGCATCATCGGCAGCGATGATGACATCGCATCGGAGTGCGATTTCGAGCGCTGCTGCGAGGCAAAGCCCCTGAACGGCGCAGACGACAGGAATGTTTAGGGCTTCCAGCCGGGTGCAGATCCGAATCCCCCGGCCCAGCATCTGACGGGCGCTCTTGCTGTCGACACCAACGAAGGTGGTCTGCACATTCACGCCGCAGCCGAAGTGATCGCCCGCGGCCTGGACGAGCAGCGCGCGGATGTCGGACGCCTCAACCTCGTCGAGTACAGTCTCGAAAGCCGCAAACAGCGCGTTATCGGCGAGATTGATCGGCGGATTGTCGATTGTGATGACGCCAACATTCGCCTGTTTTTCGAAGCGCACTGAACTCATTTTTTATCCCTTCTCGAACAGTCGGGCCGGGCCGGACTCGATGTGTCCCGCGGCTAAGTGCCTGGAAACCGGTAGTGCTGAAACTGTTCCCGTAAATCGGTCTTCTTGATCTTGCCGGTTGCGGTGTGAGGTATCGCATCGACGACGGCGACATCGTCGGGCATCCACCACTTCGCGATCTTGCCTTCCATGAAGTGGAGAATGTCGGGACCCTTCGTCTTCGAATCCGGTTTAAGCTGGACGATGAGAAGGGGCCGCTCGTCCCATTTGGGATGGCGGATGCCGATCACCGCGGCCTCCAGCACGTCGGGATGGCCGACCGCCAGATTTTCCAGATCGATCGAGGAAATCCATTCGCCCCCGGATTTGATGACATCCTTGGAGCGGTCGGTGATTCGCATATAGGCGTGCTCGTCGAGAGTGGCGACGTCTCCGGTGTCAAAGAATCCCTCGTCATCGAGAATATCGTCGGTGACCCGATAGTACGCCTTGGCGATGGCCGCTCCGCGGACTTTCAGGCGTCCAAACGTCTTCCCATCCCGTGGCAGCTTCTTGCCGAAGTCGTCCGTGATTTTCATCTCGACAAGGAAGGGCGGAAAACCTTGGCTGGAGAGCCGGTCGATCTTGTCATTGCCGGAGAGATTTTCGAATGGCGGTTTGAGTGCTCCGATCGAGCCGATCGGACTCATCTCGGTCATGCCCCAGCCCTGACGCGCCGGAATCCCCATGCGGCCGAAAGCCTCGATCATGGCGGGCGGTGGGGCTGCGCCGCCAATTGTCAGATGCTTGAGATCGGGCAGCCGCAGGTTGTTTGTTTCCATGTATTGCTGAAGCATCAGCCAGACGGTCGGCACACCAGCCGTCAGTGAGACCTTTTCGTCCCGGAGAAGCTCGTAGATCGACGCGCCGTCCATCTTCGCGCCCGGAAACACCAGCTTGGTGCCGGTCATCGGAGCATGGAACGCCAGCCCCCAACTGTTGGCGTGAAACAGCGGGACGACAGGCAACACGGTATCGGTGGACTTCAGGCCGACTACGTCAGCCTGCGCGACCATCAGCGAATGCAGGACATTGGAGCGGTGGGAGTAGAGCACCCCCTTCGGATCCCCGGTCGTCCCAGACGTGTAGCAAAGACCGGCTGCGGTATTCTCGTCGAACGACTTCCATTCGAAATTGCCGTCGACGCTATCGATCCAGTCCTCGTAAGCAATTGCCCCGGGCAGATTTGTCGTCGGCATGTGCGCGCGGTCGGTGAGAATCACGAAACGCTCGACCGAGGAGAGTTGCGGCGCCAGCTTCTCCAACAGCGGCACGAAGGTGAGGTCGGTCAGCAGGATCCGATCCTGAGCGTGATTGGCGATCCACGCGATTTGCTCAGGGAACAGCCGCGGGTTGATCGTATGACAGACCGCGCCGATGCCCATGATTCCGTACCAGGCCTCAAGATGACGCCATGTGTTCCAGGCTAGGGTCGCGACGCGGTCTCCGAGCCTGATGCCGTCACGGTCGAGCCGCTGTGCAACCTTCAGGGCGCGCGTCCGGATGTTCAGATAGTTGGTGCGATGGATCGGTCCTTCGACTGACCGGGTCACGACCTCTCGCGTTGGATGACAGTCCGCGGCATGGTCGATGATACGGTGGCACAGCAACGGCCAGTCCTGCATCAGGCCTAACATGGTGTGAAGCTCCTTGAGTTCTTGTCCTGCAAATAAAAAGAAACCCGGCACTCGATGAATGAGTGTCGGGTCAGTCTGGGTGGAGCTACATAGGTTTGTTTTCGCTGCTGAGAATAGGGCCGAACAACTCCCATTGATCCTTGGAAAAGCGCATCATCTGAAGCTGCTCGATCGGCCGGTAGTCGCTCGCGCTCGTCTTCACGCGGATGCCAGGCAGAAGCATATTCACGTCCATATCGAGACTGGCGGCCTGCTTCATGACGTTTTCGCGGGTCAGGTCGTCGCCGCACTGCTTGAGCACCTGTGCCATGATTTGGGTGACCGCATATCCATAAATGTAAAGGCTATCCGCCCGGTCTGCGTCCGGAAGATACTTGTCCATGAAGGCATTCCACTCGATCATGCCCTGATCGTTCTTCCATTTCGGATCGGTGGCGTCCTTCAGGTAATAGGCGCTGAGCACGCCCTGCGCGTTCTCGAAGCCTGCCGGCTTGATGACGCCTCCGATCGTGGTCGAAACCTGAGGGATGATCTGAACAACCTTCCAGTTAAGCTCGCCAACCTTCTTGATGCTTTGTGCGACGAACTTCGGCGTCCCGATGTTGATGAAGACGGCCGGATTCGCGGCCTTCATCTGCACGATCTGGGAATCGATGGTTGGAGCCGAAACCTCGAAGGGCACCTCGGCGACGATCAGCTTGCCGGCGTTTTCGCCGAGTCCTTCCTTCAGGCCGATCAGATAGTCTTTGCCGAAATCGTCATTCTGATAGAGCACGCCAATCGTGGCGCCGGGATAGTTCGATAGAATGTACTGGGCATAGATGCGTGCCTCGCCGCGATAACTGGGCAGAAGTGCCATGGTCCACGGATAGTTCGCCGGATCGGCCCACTTGTCCGCCCCGCTGGTGACGAACAGTTGCGGCACCTTCTTCTGGTTCATGTACTTGTGAATGGCCGTGTTGCCTGGCGTGCCGAGATTGCTCAGCAGGAACAGGACCTCGTCGCTCTCGACCAGCTTGCGGGACTGTTCGACGGTCTTGGGCGGACTGTAGCTGTCGTCATAAGAAATGTAAGTGATCATGCGGCCGTTGATGCCGCCGCGGTCGTTGATCATCCTGAAGTAGGCCGCCTGCGCTTTTGCAATCGCAGAGTATGCCGAAGCGGGTCCGCTGTGCGGCGATGTGTTGCCGATCTTGATTTCAGTATCGGTCGCTCCCGGATCGTAGCGTTTCTGCGCGAGCGCTGCATCGCTTGTTGCGAGCCCATATGCTACGATCAGTCCAAGCGCGATTTTTGCGAATGTCTTGAAGTTCATGGCGCCCTCCCAGGCTTTACGGCTTTGCGTTGCCTTTTTCGGCTTTTGGCAAAGTCGCGAGAGCTAAGCAGGCGGACTTTGTCGGCCCCAATGAAAATCTTGAACCGGCGCTATTCAGAGGTGAAGCGCTGCGTGGCCCAAGATGGTCATTCACTGATGAATAGCAATCATCCAGAATTTTAGTAGCTGGAAGACGTGTCGGCTGATCTGATCGAGCCCAAGCGCGCCCGACGCCTGATCGGATGGCAACGGGTATTGCAGGAAGCTGGATGGAGCATTCGGAAGGTGGCTGGTTTCATTCCGCTAATCCATTTACCCCGATAGCGCGCCCGGCTTTTATGGCGGATCGTCGATCCCAATGTCGGGCAACTTGATCCAAGAGAATTCAGGAGGAAACAACGTGAGTGAGACAAAGGCTGCTGTAGGGCAGGTTCGAACCGAGGTGCATGGCCATGTATTGAAGATCATCATCGACAACGCGGCCAAGAAGAATTCCTTCAGCCCGCAGATGATGCATCAGATGTCCGATGCGCTTACTCTCTTGCACAATACCGACGACTATTGGGTCGGTGTGGTCTGCGCGGAAGGAAGCGATTTCACAGCCGGCCTCGATATGCCGAAGTTCTTCGGTCCTACGGCGGACAAGGATGCGCTCAAGCTAAAAGAAGGCAACGTCGATACATTCGCGCTTCAGAAGCGTTGCCGAAAGCCCGTCGTCACGGCGGTTCAAGGTATCTGCTTCACCATCGGCATCGAAATGATGCTTGCCGGCGATATTGTTATCGCTGCCAGCGACGCGCGTTTCTGCCAGATGGAATCCAAGCGCGGGATCGCCCCGCTGGGTGGCGCGCATTTTCGCTTTCTGACGCGCGCCGGCTGGGGCGACGCGATGTATCATCTCTTCCTTTGCGATGAGTTTTCGGCGGAGCGGGCCTACAAGATCGGTCTGGTCCAGGAGGTGGTGACGCCCGGCCAGCAGATCCAGCGCGCGATGGAGATTGCGGAGACGATAGCGAAGAATGCGCCGATCGGCATTCAGGTCACCAAGGAAGCCGCCCTGAAGTTCATCGAGAGCGGCGAGCGGTCTGCAATCGACTACATCCCGAAGATCAGAGACCGCGTGTTTAACAGCGAGGACTTCAAGGAAGGCATTCAGTCCTTCGTTGAGCGCCGCCCTGCGGTCTTCCGCGGAAAATAGCCGCATCCGAGACGGTAACCATTCAACTCATCAGAGGGACGACAAGCGACATGGGAAGCATCAAGAAGGCATTCGATCTGACCGGCAAGACCGCACTCGTTACAGGGGGCTCGCGCGGGCTTGGGCTTCAGATCGCCGAGGCACTTGGCGAGCAGGGGGCAAAAATCGTCCTCTCGTCGCGCAAAGCCGGTGATCTGGAAGAAGCTCAGGGCCATCTCGCCAAGCTCGGCATCAAGGCAGACTGGATCGCAGCCGACAATTCCAAGGACGAAGACATCAAGCGGCTCGCGGACGGCGCAATCGCCAAGCTCGGCAAGGTCGACATCCTCGTGAACAACGCCGGTGCGACCTGGGGCGCGCTGACGGAAGATCATCCCATCGAAGCATGGGACAAGCTTATGAACCTCAATATCCGCGCGTTGTTCGTGCTTAGCCAGCAGATCGGCAAGAAATCGATGATTCCCAACAAGTACGGGCGGATCATCAATCTCGCATCGGTTGCCGGGCTGTTCGGCAGCAGCGGTGAGATGCAGACGATCGCCTACAACACCAGCAAAGGTGCGGTGGTGAACTTCACTCGCGCTCTTGCGGGCAGTTGGGGCCGTCATGGCATCACGTCCAACGCGCTTGCGCCGGGTTTCTTCCCGTCAAAAATGACGAAGGGAGTGATCGCATCGGTCGGTGTCGACAAGTTGACCGAAGGTGTGCCGCTTCGCCGCCTTGGCGATGATGACGATCTCAAGGGTGCTGCGCTATTGTTCGCCAGCGACGCCGGAAAGCATATCACCGGGCAGATACTGGCGGTCGATGGCGGTCTGACGGCTGTGCTGTCGTCGTCCTGAGCTATCAAACCCGGCCCGGAAACGGGCCGGGTTTTTGATGATCGGTCGCATCGTCACCTGATTAAGGGATGATGAGAGCGAGACTCTCCGCCACCAGAGCCGGAGACTGATTGTTTTCGATCTCCAGCGTTGCTTTGCTTTTGATCAGGAATTGCCCGTTTTCCTTCGGCTCGATGCCGATCAGAGCCAATTGCAGGCGAACCCGCTCGCCGGCCTTCACGGGCGTAATGAACCTGACTTTATCCAGCCCATAGTTGATGACTGCAGAGGCATCCTTAGGAGCAAGTCCCAGCTTCATTGCCAGTGCGGCGACCAGGGAGAGACTGAGATATCCGTGGGCGATCGTGCCGCCGAACGGACTCTCTTTCCTGGCGCGTTCAATATCGACGTGGATCCACTGCCGGTCGCCTGTGCATTCGGCGAATTGATTGATTCGGGGCTGGTCAACATCGACCCAGTCCGACGCCCCAAGGCTCTGGCCAACGAAGTCCTTGACGTTGGCGAGCGTGATATCCGTCATAACAATCAGCACCTTTCATCATGGTTATGACCGTCATTGTCGTCGCGGCCGGAATGATCGCCATGGCAGATATTTCGAGCCTATAACCAGCAGTGAATAGCGATTGCGTCATTCATCATTGAATAGCCAGTCGCCAAATTCTCCCTACCTCTTCAGGACGGGCACGTTCAGCCTGCTGTCCTAAAGGTCCAGATTCAATGGAGCCCAAGGGAAACGCTGTTCATGACCAACTCCATAGCCTTGGCTGACGCCGTCGCGCCGATCGAGACGCTCTCCGATATTCCACGATACTATGCAGCTTTGACCCCGGATGCGGTCGCGCTGAATTTTGAAGGCAGGGAGACCACCTATGGTGGTCTCGATCGTGCCTCAAACCAGGTTGCAAATGGCCTGATCGCAGCCGGCGTCAAACCTGCGCGCCGCATCGCGATTCTCGACAAAAACAGCGACGCCTTCTTTTCGGTTCTTTTGGGTGCCGCCAAGGCGAATGCGGTGCTCGTGCCCATTAACGCACGGCTTGCCGCTCCGGAGATCGCGTTTGTGATCAACGATGCCGAAGCGGAAGTGCTGTTTATCGGTGAACCGTTTCTGGAAACGCTCGGCAAGATTCGCGATCAACTTGTCACGATCCGCGAGGTGATTGTTCTCGATGCATCTTACGCGGCGTGGCGCGACGCGCAGAACCCCCGTGATCCCGGCGTGATCTCACAGCCCGAGGACGTCTGTATTCAGATGTACACCAGTGGAACGACTGGTCATCCCAAGGGGGTTCAGCTCACTCACCGGAATTTTTCGCTGACGTCGCCGGCGGTGTTCGATTTCTGGGGTCACTGGACATCCAGTGACACGCTGCTGATTACAATGCCGCTGTTTCATATCGCCGGGGCCGGGACCGGCATCCTGGGTCTGCTCGCTGGTATGAAGATCGTCGTTCTTCGCGAGTTTGTCCCGTCTCAGGTCCTTCAATCGATTCAACACGATCGTGTCACGGCTTCGTTCTTTGTGCCCGCGATGATACTGGCGCTTCTGTCTGAAAAGAATATCGATCAGATCGATACCTCTTCGCTAAAGCGAGTGATTTATGGCGCCTCGCCAATTCCAATCGATCTGTTGAAAAGCGCGTTGCGCGTGTTCAGGCAAACCGCTTTTGTCCAGGTCTACGGCCTTACCGAGACCACCGGAGTGCTGACCGCGCTTTTGCCGGAAGACCATTCCCGTATCGACAGCGAAGTCATGAAATCATGCGGCCGGGCCATCGACGGCGTTGAACTGCGAATTGTGGATGCTCTGGGAGCGCCGCTGCCACCGCGCGAGGTGGGAGAGGTCGTCTGCCGGACGGCAAAGAACATGGTTGGATACTGGAATCGTCACGACGACACAGCGAAGACCATCAAGGGTGAATGGCTCCATACCGGCGATGCAGGATATCTTGATGAAAACGGATACCTTTATATCCACGATCGTATCAAGGACATGATTGTCTCCGGCGGAGAGAACATCTATCCCGCGGAAATCGAGAGTGTCTTGTTCAGCCACCCGGATGTCGCCGATATCGCGGTCATCGGCGTACCGGATGAGCGGTGGGGCGAAGCCGTCAAGGCTCTTGTAGTGCCGATGCAGAATGCCGTTGCGGACGCCGACAGCATTTTGCGATATGCGCGGGAGCGCCTGGCAGGTTACAAGATTCCGAAGTCGATCGAGTTCTTGTCAGAGATGCCGAGAAATCCCTCAGGAAAGATATTGAAGCGCAAGCTTCGTGAACGGTACTGGCAGGGACACGACAGGCGTGTAAACTAAGTTCTGCATGCCCGTCCCATCACTATCCCTTCCCAGGCAGCGCGGAATGCAGATGTGACCGAAGCAAACTGGGATTTGTACCGTCTATTTCTGGTCGTGGCCCGAACGGGCAGCGTCAATCGCGCCGCCAATGAACTTGGGATGAGCCAACCGACACTGAGCCGGCGGTTAAAGGAGCTTGAGCGGTACGTCGGAGCGCCGCTGTTCTTTCGGGCGTCGTCGGGAGTAAAACTCACGCCGGAAGGCGAAGATCTCCGGCGCTCGGCTGGGGATATTCTGTCCGCGTTCGACTTGTTTAATCGCGAGCTGCGTTCGCGGGTCGGCCAGAGGTCGTCCGTCGTCAAGATCTCCGCGACGGAGGGGCTGACAAAACACTGGCTCCTGCCTCGCGTCAAACAACTCCGTGGCCTGAACAGCCGTCTGCGTCTCGAACTCACATCGACAATGCATCAGCAGTCCCTGGCGACGAGCGATCTCGACTTCGTCATCAGAATGGGTGATCCCGGCGAAAGTGAACTGATCGGAAAGCGGGTAGCGACCGTCGCGTTCGGGATATTCGCTTCGGAGGAATATCTGGCGGCGCATCCTGCACCGCGATCGCTGGCTCAACTCAAGGATCACGACATTATCGGACTCACAGAGGATTTTGCCGGCTTCCGAAGTGAACGCGCCGGCCAGATGCAGTTGGCCACACAGTTCTTTGCCGCGACGGAGGTGCGAAATGCCCTGCGCATTTTGCCCGTTGCAAGTCACTTTGCTGCGGCGGCGGAAGGCCTTGGTCTGGCCTTTCTCGCTGTGCCCTTTGCGCAAGCCGAACGACTTGTCCGGGTGCTTCCGAATGAGACGGCATTTTTGAACGTGTGGTTGCTTCGCCGTCCTGAAAGCGATCTTAGAAAGCTGACCAGAGAGGTCAGGCGTTTTCTTGAGAGTGAGTTCGTAAAGTCGAAGAGCTGGTTCTCCGGTAACCAAAGACCCGCGCATACGCCAACCCGGCGTAAATCCTGAGTGCTGCGAGATAAGCAATATGGATATGGCGAGAGCTCGTCGCTGGACCCATTTTGGAGACGATGTCAAAAAGCAGCATGCTGCCGAGTAGACGAACCCCACAGGAGCCCTGACATGATCGACGGCGGCCGGGACGTCGGCTGAGATCCATCCCGGTTCGCGTGTCGTCCGAATGGACACCTCATTCTGCGGCCGGCTGTCCGCAAGTAACAGCTAGATGGTCTGACGGAACCTTCCCCCGAACCGCGCATCTTGCATATGTTGGCGTCAGGAGCGCGCAAACGAGGAGATCTTGCTCGATCGGATCATGATCAGGGCTCGTGAGATGCAGGAAGCCGGCGGGGACGCCCGTCTCGACGACAATCACGAAGCGCTGAAAGTGCGTCTGCATACGTATGATGAGCAGACCGCTCCGCTCATCGAATACTATCAATCCAGAGCCATCCTCAGGAGCATCAACGGTTTGTTGCCGGTCGACGCCGTGACTGCGGAGCTTTTGACGCTCATCGGGGGCAGCCGATAGCGACAACCGGCTCAGGTGATGCATAACGTCGCGAGCATTGCAAATGAGCCCGCGACGCGGTGGATCATGCCCCGACCACAATCCTCTCTGCGCCGCTTGCCTGGGCCTCTCCTCCCAGATAGGCGGCTTCGAGCGAGGGGTCCTTCGCGATGGTCTCTGCGGCTCCACTTTTGACGATCGCGCCTGTCTCCAGAAGATAGGCCCTGTCAGCCAGAGCAAGAGCCTGTCCGGCCATCTGGTCGACGACAATCAGCGTCATTCCTTCAACGCGGAGACGTTCGAACGACGCGAAAAGCTCGTCGACCACAAGCGGCGCGAGTCCAAGCGATGGCTCGTCCAGCATCAGCACTTTCGGCGACGTCAGCAGGCCGCGGGCGACTGCCAGCATTTGCTGTTCACCGCCGGAGAGAAGACCGGCGCGATGATCGATGCGCTGGTTGAGGCGCGGAAAGCGGGCCAGCATGGCTTCGACTTCGGCATCGAGATCGATGTCCGTGCGAGCATAGGCCCCAAGCTGCAAGTTTTGCCGGACCGTGAGTTCCGGGAATACCTGCCGTCCCTCCGGCACCAGCACAACACCAATGCGGGCGCGTGCATGCGCGGGCAGGCTATCGATCCGTTTGCCGGAAAGCGAAATCTCGCCGGTTGCGCGTGGCGGCTCAAGCCCTGCGATCGAGCGCATCAGCGTGGTTTTACCCGCACCGTTTGCGCCAAGCACGGCAATGGCCTCGCCGTTACCGACAACGACGTTGATGCTTTCGAGCGCCCGCGACAGACCGTAGAACGCATCGAGCTTCCTGATGTCGAGCACAGTCTCCTGCCCGGGCTGACGGGCGGGACGGTGGCGCTGTTCGCTCGCCGTTGCATCGCCGAGATAGGCCTTCCGGACCAGAGGATCGCTCCGGATGGCCGCAGGCTCGCCGACGGCGATGCGTTTGCCGCCATCCAAGACCACGATGTGATCGCTCAGCGACATGATCATCGGCATGTCGTGCTCGACAATGATCACGGCGACACCGAGATTCGCGATGCGGCGCAGCAACGTTGTCAGGCGCAGCTTGTCACCCTTGGACAGGCCGGCGGCGGGCTCGTCAAGAAGCAGGACCTTCGGCCGCAACGCCAAAGCGCGCGCGATTTCGACCAGACGTTTCTCACCATGCGGAAGCGATTCCGCCGGCCGGTCGAGGTCACCATCAACTCCCGCGAACCGAAGCAGCGATCGCGCGAAACGCTCGGTGTCCGGATTGCGGAGCGGCGAGACGATGCCGCCCAGCTTGCCGGCGGTTTCCGCCAGGAGCGTATTTTCGATAATGGTGAGCGAACCGAACAGTTGCGTGGTCTGGAATGTCCGGGCCACGCCGACGCGGGCGAGGGTGTGTGAGGGCAGGCCAGTCAGGTCACGATCACCAAGTTTCACCGTACCTGAAGTCGGCCGATAGAATCCGCAAAGCAGGTTGAGTGCGCTCGTTTTGCCGGCGCCGTTGGGGCCGATTACGCTCGTCACGTGACCGGGCTGCGCGGTAAACGAGACGTTCTGCACCGCGCGGACACCGCCGAACGCGATCGAGAGGTCCGTGACGTTGAGCGGGGGCGCGCTGCTGCTTTCCACGCGAAGCGCGGCACCGGGGTCGCCGATCGTCGACACACCATCCGCGCCGGATTGCGGCCGGGACGCCGAAAAGAATTTTGCAAAGAGTTGCCCGGCGAGACCCGCGACGCCGTTCGGAGCAACGCGCAGCACAGCGAACAGCAAAAGACCAAACGCGAGCAGGCGATATTCCGCCAGATCCGAGAGAAGCTCTGGTAGCAGTACGACGAGTACTGCACCGATCACCGGGCCAAGCGCCGACCCGGCTCCTCCGATCATGACGCCGAACAGCAGCAGGATCGATTGCAGGAAGGGGAATGAACTGGGGCTGATGTAGCCTTGAAGCGGGGCGAATAATGATCCTGCCAGCGCCATGGCTGCCGCTGAAATGACAAAAGCCATGGTGCGCACGCGGACGAGATCGATACCCACCGAGCGGGTCGCAACTTCAGAGTCGCGGGCCGCGCGCATGGCATAGCCCCAGCCGCTTCGCTTCAGCCGATCGAATAGAACGACGCCGGCAAACATCAGGGCTACGCTGGCGATGGCGAGGCCGCGCTCCGATAAGGGCAGGCCGAAAATGCTCGGCGGAACGGTAAGGACGAGGCCGTTGCCGCCGCCGGTGAGATCGCGCCATTCGATGGTGCCGTGTTCGACGATGAAGCCGAACGCAATCGTGACCATAGCCAGATACGGGCCTCGGACGCGCAACGCCGGCATGGCAAGAAGACCGCCGATGATGCTGACGAGGACAATGCCGGCGCCGGTCGCTGCCAGATAAGGCCAGCCGGCCTTTTCCATCAGAAGCACCGTCGTGTAAGCGCCTATTGCCATGAAGCCGATATGTCCGAGCGAGATCTGCCCCGCCAGTCCGAGCAGGACATTCAGGCCGATGCAGGCAATGGCAGTCAGCGAAATGGTCGCGATGAGAAACACCGCGTAGCTGTCGGCGACTGCTGTATAGCCAAGGGCAATCGCCAGCGCGGCGCCGCCGATGATAAGAGACGTGCGGGAAGTCATACCTTTTTCACTCCAGCGCGGCCGAGCAGCCCGTGGGGCAGAACGACGAGAATCACGATGACAGAAGCGAATGTGATGATCTGGGTGTAAACCGAGCCGAGATAGCTGGTGGCGAACACCTCAATAAGGCCGAGGCAGAGTCCAGCCAGCATGACGCCCCATGCGCTGCCGAGGCCTCCGATGATTGCGGCGGCAAATGCCTTGATGCCAAACAGCGTCCCCATTTCCGAAGAGACGTTGAACAGCGGCGCAATCAGAAGGGCGGCGATCCCGGCGAGAACCGCCGATACCGCGTAGCTTGCGGCGATAGCGCGGCCGACATCGATGCCCATCAGGCGTGCAGCATTTGGATTTTGCACGACCGCGCGCATGGCGACGCCATGGCGCGTACGGCGGGTGAAAAGATGAAGCGCCGTTGCCAGGAGAAGACCGATGACCGGGATCAGAAGCTGAAGCGGATAGACGCCGGCTCCTTCGACGATCTGGATAGGTTTCACCGCGAGCATTGAGGGGAAGCCGCGCGGCTCCTTGCCGAACACAAACAGCATCAGGTTATCGACGATGATGCCGACGGCAACGGTTGCCATCAGCCAGTTGTCCGATCCGCGCTGCACGAACGGACGCACGGCATAGCGTTCGATGATAAGGCCATACAGGGCGCAGATTGCGAGAACAGCCGGAATGCCGAGCGCGCCCGGCCAGCCCCACAGAACGAGAAAAAAGTATCCAGCCACGGCTCCCAGGGTCATCGAGCTGCCCTGGGAGAAGTTCACCGTGCCGGATACTGCGTAAGTGACGTGAAAACCAAGCGCGAGCAGTCCGTACATGCTGCCGAGCGCCAATCCTGTGATGATCGCAGGAAGAAGTGACATGTGCTGATCGCCTTGGGTTGTCGGCCAACGCGCCGGTTTACTTCTTCACAAACGGCAGGATGTGATTGTCCTCGAAGCGCGTCCAGATGTAGTCGCTCTCCGTGAGCGCGTCGTGCTTCGTCTTCGTGAACGGCTTGTCATAGGTCTTGATAAGGCCGTCGACGCGGTCGATTGCATAGAAGCCGTCGCGAATTGCGACTGGCTCTGCTTTGCCGGCCTTCTCGATTGCCTTCGCAATGACGAGGACCGAATCGTAGGCGTTGGCAACGCCGACGGCGGGGGTGATATCTGCCGGACCCTTGATGTCAGGATACTTCGCCTGCAGCGCCGCGATGACTTTCTTGCCGACGGGCGAGAGGTCGCCGAAGAAGCTATAGGTCTGAACGAAGATCACGTTCTTGGCGTTAGGCCCTGCAAGTTCGGTGAAGCGGCCGCCGGCGGGGCCCCAATGCGAGACGATCGGCGGAGCCCATCCCATCCGGTCGAGCGATTTCACGACCTGCGAAGCCGGACCGACGTTGCCGACCAGGAACAACGTATCAGCGCCTGCCTGCTTCAATCGCGACAGCTGCGGCACGACATCGACGTCGTTTCCTTCGAACTTCTCGATGCCGGCGGGCTCAGTGCCAGATGCCTTCATGGCGGCCTTGAGGCCATGCTCGTTTGACTCGCCCCATGGATTATTGACCAGGATCAGCCCGGGCTTTTTGGTGTCGTAGGTCTTGCGGGCGAACTGGACGATGGCCTTGTCGACTTCATCATCCATCGCAGAGACGCGGAACACGAAGTTGTCGGCGGCACCGTTCTGCGTGATGTTGGTGCCCGCAGCCCATGGCACGACGAAAGGCATCTTGGCGTTGTTGACGAACGGCACGATCGCGAGAGCAACCGGCGTATCGAGGCCGCCGAGTAGGGCTGAAACCTTCTCACGCTGGATCAGTTCGCGTGCGGCGATGAGTCCTTTCGCCGGGTTGCTTTCGTCATCGCGGCGAACGAGTTCAAGTGGCCGGCCGAGAACGCCGCCCTTGGCGTTGATCTCTTCGATGGCGATGGTGGCTCCACGAGTCAGAGCTTCACCAGCCCGTGCCGATTGACCGGAAAGGGCGGTGACGAGACCGATCTTGATAGGGTCGGCGGCATGACCAGGTGAAGCGGCCAGTGTTACCGCGAAGGCCGCGCCCATCATGCCTTGCAGGAACGAAGGACGAGAAAAGGCACGGTTCGATGATGTCGAATTGTAGCGCATTCTGTTATTCCTCCCGATAAGGCGGTCGCTCTCCGTTTCGAGAACAAACTCGCCAGCATTTCCGCCGCTCATCGTTTCGCGAACTTGACGGAAGTAAAAACTTTCTTCAACTATAGTCGAAATGTCAAGCGGCCATAATTACTTTGAGGGAGTTTCCGGGATGGTCGAGAAAACGTCCACACCAAAAGAGAAGCAGATTGTGCCGATATCTGCGGCAGTTGCCGATGCTTCGAGCAACCAGAAAAATCAGTTGCGTTCGCGTAATGGGAAAAGTCTCGAGGTTCCTTCGCACGGGCGATACGGCTACAGCGCGATCGTCAACCGGCCTGACTTCAACTGGCCCGACGGCAAGCGACTTGCCGTCTATATCGGTTTGAATCTTGAGCATTTTTCGTTCGGCGACGGACTGGGCGCGGAGTTGTGCCCCGGCGGTCCGCATCCGGATGTCCTGAATTATGCATGGCGCGACTACGGCAACCGTGTCGGTGTCTGGCGGCTAATCGATCTTTTCGACGAGCTGTCACTGCCCGTGTCTGTCCTCGCGAACAGCAGTATCTACCATTACTGCCCGGAAGTGATGGAGGCTTTTCGGAAGCGCGGCGCCGAGGTGGTCGGTCATGGGCGAACGAACTCCGAGCGGCAGGGCATACTGCTCGAAGCGGAAGAGCAGCAACTGATCGCCGAGTGCACTGCGGTGATTGCCGATTTCGAGGGGCGCCAGCCGGCGGGATGGCTCGGACCGTGGATCTCGCAGTCTCACCTCACGCCGGACCTGTTGGCCGAGGCCGGGTACGGATACTTGCTCGACTGGTGCATGGACGATCAGCCGATCTGGTTTTCAGCCCGCAATGGCGGAAGGATTCTTTCGGTGCCCTATCCGCAGGAATTGAACGACATTCCCTCGATCGTCGGGCGAAAGGACTCGGGCGAGCAGTTTGCCCAAATGATCGTCGACAACTTCGAGGAAATGCTGGAGCAGTCCACGAAGCAGTCTCTCGTGATGGGCATCGCGCTGCATCCTTATATTGTGGGGCAGCCGCATCGTTTGAGGCCGCTGCGGCGCGCGTTGCAAACCATCGTTGCGAAGCGGCGCGACATCTGGATCACAACCCCAGGACGCATCGCCGATTACTGTCGCACGCTGCCCGAAGGAATCATCCAGTCGTGACGAGGCGCAACCGCACAGCCGATCGACGATGCATGTGCTTGCTTACAGATTTGGGGACTTTAATTGACTGACATCGATACCCTGTTTCAAAACGCACGACTGCCCGATGGGCGAACGGTCGATATCGCAGTGAAGAACGGGCAGATTTCTGCCATTGCGGCCGGTCTGCGCGTTGCGGCGCGTGAAAGTACTGATCTCAAGCGGCGTCTCGTGCTGCCGGGCCTGGTCGACGGTCATATCCATCTCGATAAGGGGTTCATCGGCGACGAATGGAAGCCGCATCGGCCGTGTACCGCAGGCTTCAATGTCCGCGAGCGGGTTGAGTTCGAGAAGCAGGCACTTGCCAAGGCGAAGCCGATTCCTGTCCGCGCCGCCGGTCTGATCGAGCTTTGCGTTTCGCAGGGTACGACCCATATGCGCAGCCATGTCGATATCGATCCGCAGATCGGATTGCGGAATCTCGATCAGGTGGCCGCGGTCCGCGATGCGCATCGGGGCAAAGTGTCGATCCAGATCGTCGCCTTTCCGCAAAGCGGCATCGTGACTGCGCCCGGCACGCGCGAACTGCTCGACGAGGCCGTCCGCAATGGGGCCGATCTTGTCGGCGGTCTCGACCCCGCCGACTTTGACGGTGACATCGCGGGACACCTCGATGCAATCTTCGATGTCGCGGAGCGTCATGGTGTCGGCATCGATATCCATCTGCACGACGGCGATCTGCTCGGTGTGTTCGAAATCGAGGAGATCGCGCGGCGCACGAAGGTGCTTGGCCTTGGAGGCAGGGTGACGATCAGTCACGCGTATGCGCTGGGTCAGGTTCCGCGAGATATAGCGCTGCGGGCGGCAAATCGGCTTGCGGAAGCGGGGGTTTCGATTCTGACGAATGCGCCCGGCGCTCACGCATTTCCGCCGGTCCTGCTGCTTCACGAAGCCGGCGTGAATGTCTTCGCGGGCAACGATAACATCCGCGATTCCTGGTGGCCTTATGGCGATGGCGATCTGCTCGAACGGGCGATGATCGTGGGGTATCGTTCAGGTTTCAATACCGACGCGGAGCTCGCGCTTGCGTTCAACATGGTGACGTCGCACGCGGCGCGAGCACTCGGTATCAAGGGGTATGGTCTTGTGGAAGGCGGGCCTGCTGATTTTCTGGTGATCGATGCGCAGCACGTTCAGGAAGCGGTTATCGCGCGGCCCAAACCCCGTGACGTCTATAAAGCCGGCCGCCTGGTCGCCCGCAACGGCGTGACAGTCTCCGATGTACGTTGAAGCAAGCGCATTGGCCAATAGGCCGTCCACCCGGCGAGGACGGCCGATCTCGTCATTTGATTGCAGTTGCGGCGATGTGGTAGCTAGGACCCATATTGCCCGCAGAATGCAGTTTCAGAGGTCGAATGACCCCGCCGGTAACGGCAACTATGTTAAAGTCACCAAATGCTTTCAATGGTGTTGACCAGGTGCACGAATGAACGAGACGTCAGCAAAGAAGCAGCCCGCACGCAAGAAAGCCGCCGGGGGCAAGCGCAAACGGGATTCCGCCCTCACCAAGGAATCGATCCTGCAAGCTGCGACTTATGAATTCTGCCGCAACGGACTTGGCGGGGCGCGCGTCGATGCGATTGCTCACCGTGCGAAGGCCAATATGCGCCTGCTGTATCACTACTTCGGCGACAAGGACGGGCTCTATCTCGCTGCTCTGGAGCATGTCTATACGGATATCCGCGCCGCCGAACAGCAGCTTAATCTCGACAGTCTCGACCCCGCGGAAGCCCTGCGCGAGCTGGTCGATTTTACGTTCACGTTCTTCCAGAATCACCAAGACTACATCGCGATGATCAACACGGAGAATCTGCAGCGCGGAAAGTATCTTCGCAAATCCCGCAAGATCGCCGCGCTGACAATGCCGCTCGTATCCAATATCGAGAACATTCTACGGCGAGGCGCGGCGGCCGGCATTTTCCGCAGCGGCGTGGATCCGATCCAGCTCTACGTGACGATTACGGCGTTCAGTTATTTCCACGTATCGAACCGGCATACACTGTCGCTGATGTTCGACAAGGATCTGGGCGATGCAGGCTGGCTTGAAGACCGCCGCAGGCACGCTCACGACGTGATCATGGCGTGGCTGACGGTTCCCGATACCTTGCGCAAGGATGGTAAGAAGGTCTCCTCACCGAAACTTTCGCCGGTGCAGGGCAAAGCCCCTAATCTCGTCTAACCTTGTCCTGTTTACGCGCGCGGAAACAATTCGTTCCCGATCATGACGTTGTCGGTACGTGCAGCACGCTCTTCCCGTTTGACATAAAAGTAAGAATATTATTACTTACATGAAATTCGGGGCGCGGGGTCGCCTGAGAGCCGGATATGGCATTAACAGGTTACATAGAGACTTCTGTGTCACGGCCGGGTATCCGGCCGTTGCCTGCCATTCGCGAAATGGGGCTGTTCGCGGAGAAGGCGCTGCGGAGCGAGAGCGAAGGGCGGGTTGTCGCTGTTTTCGAGAGCTCGTTTTATGCCGTGCTTGGTGGCCAGTGGATTTGTGTGGGCCTTCCGCATCTTGGCTCTGGTCCGCTGCATGTCCTGTGCGAACGTCGGCCGCTTTGCTGGCCAGCGATAGACGCTGCCGTTTCGGTGAATCGTTCAACTCTCTGTATCGACAACAGGCCATTGGCGACGATCGGCGATGCATCGATTTGGAGGCCGGTGTCGGCAGTATGCTGGACGCTTGCAGGATTGCAGCGCGGACTTGGCGCCGTTGATGAATCTTTTCTTGTGGGGGTGGCGGAGGAGGGATTGGCGTCTGCGGTTTGTGCGCGGCGTCACGAAAAGCTCACGCCGCTTGTCGCGGTCGCCGCGCCGGGAATAGCTGCTCTCGATCGCGTCATCACGAATGCGCTCGATGGACGTGCTCCTCTGCCGGCGGATAGCGCGGAACTGGTAACGCTGATCGGTCTCGGACCGGGTCTGACGCCGTCCGGTGACGATCTGCTCGGAGGCGCGCTCATCGCGCTGGCGGCACTCGATCTGCCGAAAGTGCGGGACCTGCTGTGGAGCGCCGTCCGCGCGCATCTTGACCGTACCAACGACATCAGCGCGACACATCTGCGGACCGCGGCGCTGGGTTACGGAGCCGCCGCGATACATGCTGCAATTCACGCGACGATAAGCGGGGACATCAATCGTGTGGTGCCGGCTTTGGCCGCGGTATCGGCGATAGGTCACAGTTCGGGCAGGGACGGCTTTGCCGGCGCGTTGATTGCGCTGCGGGCTATCGAGCGGCACTTCGCCCCCGATGAGCAGCGGCCTCGGGCTTTCAATCGCATTTAGCAGCACCGCATTCCGATCTCCCAACTTAACTGCTCCGGGTGCATGCCCGGAGCAGTTCTTTCTCTGCGGTGCAGTGCCTTTTCTCGTCGATGGTTTCTGATGCTGCGATCGCGCGCCGACTGGATGGGCGCTCGCTCAAGGCTCTTGACGGTATATAAGTAAAAACATTATTACTTATTTTGCGTGCGGAGCTCTCGGATGTTGCAGACGAAAAGAAGCTATCGAGGCATGGTGACGGCGCCGCATCATCTTGCGGCCCAGGCCGGTCTTTCCGTTCTGTCCGATGGCGGCAATGCGATCGAGGCAATGATTGCCTCCGCTGCGGCAATCGCCGTGGTCTATCCGCACATGAACGGCCTCGGCGGCGATAGCTTCTGGCTGATCGGCAAGCCGGGATCGGCGCCGATCGGAATTCAGGCGTGCGGGCGTTCCGCGATGGCTGCCGATCGCAATTGGTATCGGGAGCGTGGGTGCACGGCCATTCCCGGGCGCGGTCCATTTGCGGCGTTGACTGTTGCGGGCACCGTTGACGGCTGGGAGAAGGCGCAAAATCTCAGCCGCCGGCAGCATGGCGGACGATTGCCAATGTCGCGTCTTTTGCAGGATGCGATCCGCTACGCATGGGAAGGTGTGCCGGTTCCGCAAACACTCCACGAGAACATCAAGAAGAAGCGCCCGGAGCTGCAGGACGTACCGGGCTTCGCTGATGTCTATTTGCCGAACGGTGCTCCACTCGCTGTCGGCTCAAAGCTGCGACAGCCTCGCGTCGCGGACACCCTCGCGCGCCTGTCGCAAGCGGGCTTGTCGGATTTCTATCGCGGTGATCTCGCCCGTTCGATGGCCGCCGATCTTGAAAGGGCCGGCAGCCCGCTTCGTCTGCCCGATTTCGAGCGTTATCAAGCCGCGCTGGTAACCCCGCTGTCGCTCGATGTGGCTGGCCACAAGGTTTTCAATATGTCACCGCCGACGCAAGGTCTCGCGTCGCTGCTGATCCTTGGACTTTACGCACGGCGGATTGCCAACAAGGCTGACGGCATCGACCATCTTCACCGGCTGGTTGAGTGCACCAAGGCAGCATTTCGTGTCCGCAATCGGCATGTGACGGATCCCGACTATATGGAACGTGCCGCGGTGGACTTCCTGACGGAGGAATCCCTCGCGGCCCTTGACAAGACTGTTGCGACAGATCGCGCTGCTCCGTGGCCCGATCCGTCAAAGCATGGCGACACGGTTTGTCTCGCTGCGACCGATCGCAGCGGTTTGAGCGTCAGTTTCATTCAGAGCATTTACTGGGAGTTCGGCTCGGGTGTCGTTCTTCCTCAGAGTGGCGTGACCTGGCAAAATCGCGGAACAAGCTTCGGCCTCGGTGAGAACGATACAAACCGGTTGGAGCCGTCGCGGCTTCCCTTCCACACCATCCAGCCTGCGATGGCAGAACTGAGCGATGGCCGCCTGATGTCCTACGGCACGATGGGCGGTGAAGGACAACCTCAAACGCAGGCCGCAATTTTCTCGCGCTATGCGCTGCACGGCCAGGATCTCCAGTCGACGGTCACCGCTCCGCGCTGGCTGCTTGGCCGAACGTGGGGTGAGGAGAACAACAATCTGAAAATCGAATCCCGTTTCGATGCAGGAACGATCGAGGCCATGCGCAGTCTTGGGCATGATGTGCAGGTTGTGGGGCCGTTCGAGGAATTCATGGGGCACGCAGGCGCAATCGTGTGGCATCCGGACGGATTGCTCGAATGTGCAAGCGATCCCCGCAGCGACGGTGTGGTTGCTGCGCGATAGCTGCGATGGGACGGCGCCGCCACCGCCGATTTGCCGAGATGTAGTCGCGTGCACAATCGCGCGGCGTCTTGATGCTTATCATCGCTAAACCGCCGCTGCCGCTTTCATTCGGATCATGATTCTTCGGGGTCTCAATTCAGTTTTGGTATCGGCAATTGACAAAGTAAGAATTTTCTTACTAATCTTGAAGCGTCGATAAAGAGTGAAGGAATGACGTTCATGGCAACTGAGAAAAATGCGCCGTATCAGGCTCTGCTGACGGGTGACGTGAAGGTCGTGAACGTCGGCCTTGAGGGCTTCGTGAAAGATCTGCGCGACTGCGACATCGAGGTCATCCATGTCGACTGGTCGCCGCCGGCCGGTGGTGATCCTGAGATGGCTGCGTTGCTCGCGAAGCTCGGCGTGTGAGGAGGCGTTCATGAAATTAATAGAAGAAGCAAACAAGCAGGCTCTGGCGCGCATTCTGGAAGGCGAGCCGAAGCTGATCGACATCGTTCCGGCGCGGGAGGTGTTGAAGGGATTGAAGGATCGGATGGTTCTTCATGCCGGGCCGCCGATCACATGGGACAAGATGTGCGGTCCGATGCGGGGCGCGGTCGCCGGCGCAATTGTCTTTGAAGGCTGGGCGCCAGATCTCGAGGCTGCCACCAAACTCGCCGCCAGCGGCGGTATCGAATTTCATCCGAACCATCATTTCGGCGCGGTCGGTCCGATGACCGGCATGACGACGGTGTCGATGCCGTTGTTTGTTGTCGAGAACACCAGGTTTGGTAATCGCGCCTATTGTGCGATCAACGAGGGACTTGGGAAGGTGATGCGCTTTGGCGGCAATGACGCGAGTGTGCTCGCGCGACTTGCCTGGCTGCGCGACGTATTCGGACCGGTCCTTGCCAGGGCCATTCGGGCGCGCGGCGGCATTGAGCTCAAGTCGATCATCGCGCGCGGCCTCTCGATGGGCGATGAGATGCACCAGCGCAATCTCGCCTGCTCAAGCGTGTTTCTGCGGGAGGTGGGGCCGTCGCTGGCGCGGACCTCGACCGACAACGAAGTTCTGGCCGATTGCATCGCCTTCATTGCGCAGAACGATCAGTTCTTTCTCAACATCGCGATGGCCATGGGCAAGGCGATGACCGATCCGGCGAAGGGCATTCGCGGTTCGACCATCGTCACCGCCATGTGCCGCAACGGCACCGACTTCGGTGTGCGTGTCAGCGGCCTCGGCGACCAGTGGTTCACCGCGCCTGTCGAAATGCCGGAGGGTCTCTACTTCGCTGGTTACTCTGAGAAGGACGCTAATCCCGACATGGGCGACTCCGCCATTGTCGAGACCATCGGTCTTGGCGGTTTCGCCATGGCTGCGTCGCCCGCAGTCGCCGGATTCATCGGCGCGGGTGCGCCGTCGTCAGCGGGAAATTTCACCCGTGCGATGGGTGAAATCACGGCAGGCCAAAATCCTGAGTGGACAATCGCAGCGCTCGACTTCGCCGGCGTTCCTACCGGAATCGATGTGCGCCTGGTGGTCGAAACCGGGCTGGCCCCGGTCATCAATACCGGCATCGCACATCGAGAGCCCGGGATCGGGCAGGTGGGCGCCGGCGTGGTGAAGGCGCCGATGGCCTGCTTCCAGCAAGCTGTCCGGGCCATTGCGAAAGATCTGGGGGTATCATGAGCGCATTCGTTCTGAATGAAATTCGAAAAGGTTTCTATCTGGATTCTGTCGCGCTGATGCGGCTGTCGCGTGAGATCGCGTCGGCGCCCGGCATTCTCGAAGCTGCGTTGATGATGGGGACGCCGTCGAATGTTGCCATCATGCGTAACGCTGGACTTCTAGACGGTGATGTCGCTGCACTGGGCAACGATCTCATCCTTGCGGTCAAGGCCGAGAGTGAGCAGGCCGCACGGGCCGCACTCGGCGACGCGCTCAAGGCGCTCGATAAGCCAAAGACCCGGAGTGCTGGAGAGGCCGCATGGCGGCCGCGCAGCATTGGCGCGGCGGTCAAGTCCACGCCTGATGCCAATCTGGCGCTGATTTCCGTTCCCGGTGAATTCGCCGCGGCCGAAGCGCGCAAGGCGCTGAACCGCGGGCTTCATGTGCTGATGTTCAGTGACAACGTCTCGATCGCGGACGAACTGTCGCTCAAGCAGCATGCGCGCGAGTTGGGCCTGCTGATGATGGGGCCGGATTGCGGCACGGCCGTCATCGGCGGTGCGCCGCTGGCGTTCGCCAACAAGCTGAAGCGCGGCAAGATCGGTATCATCGGCGCGTCCGGAACCGGCACGCAGGAAGTCTCGTGTCTGATCTCCGAGGCAGGTGAGGGCATCTCGCACGCGATCGGCGTAGGCGGACGCGACCTGAAGAAGGAAATCGGCGGCATCACAACGCTGATGGCGATGGATGCGCTGGATGCTGATCCGGAGACGGATCGCGTGGTTCTGATTTCCAAACCGCCGCATCCGGATGTTGCGAAGGTTGTGATCGCGCGCATTGCAAAAAGTCCAAAGCCCTATACGGTGTGCTTCATCGGTGCAGCTTCAGCCGCCGATCTGCCGCCGAATGCGAAATTTGCGCGCACCCTGAAAGATGCAGCGGAGCTCGCGCTCGGAGGCCGGACCATCGGCGGCAACTTCAATGTCACGAAGCTTGCCACGCGCTTGCCCCGGCGCAGGGGGGAACGCCGGATCGAGGGTCTGTTTGCCGGAGGGACACTCTGCGCCGAAGCGCAGGTGATCCTCGGAGCCGGCGGACGCAAGGTGGCCTCGAATGCCGCGATTCCGAATGTTCCCTATCTCGATGCGCCGGAGAGCGCTGGCCGGGATCGGATCATCGATCTCGGCGCGGACGAATACACCCAGGGCCGGCCGCATCCCATGATTGATCCGTCGGTGCGCGACGACGCCTTGCGTGCGGCACTGATCGATCCGGAGGTCGCGGTGATTCTCGTCGATCTCGTGATCGGTTACGGCGCGCATGCCGACCCCGCATCGCATCTGGCGGAGATCGTAGCCAACCGGCCTGACAGTGCCCCCATCATCGTCGCTTCGGTGACCGGCACGGAGCTTGACCGGCAGGTGCGCTCCGCGCAGGTCCGGCGTCTGGAGGACGCGGGCATTATGGTCGCGCCGTCGAACGCGCAGGCATGCGAACTCGTGCTGGCTCTTGCGGCCAATGACATGAAGGTGAGCCGTTATGCGAACTCTTAATGAAGTTCCACGCCGTCTTGTAATCGCCATCGGTGGCAATGCGGTTCATCCGGAAGACATCAGTGGCACCTCCGAAGAGCAAAAGTCCGTTGCGCAGCAGACCGCGGAGGCGCTGTTGCCGCTGGCGCAGATCGACAATGAATTGGTGATCACGCACGGCAATGGCCCCGTGGTCGGCAAGATCATGATGCGTCAGATGCTGACCATGAGCCGCATTCCGCCGATGTCGATGGACATCTGCGTGGCGCACAGTCAGGGCGGCATCGGCTATCTCCTGATGCAGGCGATCGAGAACGCCTTGCGGGAACAGGGCAATCAGCGGCACGTTGCAAGTCTCCTGACCCAGGTGGAAGTCGATGCCGACGATCCCGCCTTCGGCAACCCGACCAAGTTTGTCGGTCCGTTCTTCACGGAAGAGGAAGCCAAGAACATCAGTAAGGAACTGAACTGGGCAATGCGCGAGGATTCCGGTCGCGGCTGGCGTCATGTTGTGCCGTCACCGAAACCAAAACACGTCTGCGATATTTCGCTGGTCGATGCGCTGGTCAAGCGCGGCACCATCGTTATTGCCGGCGGCGGGGGTGGCATGCCGGTGATCCGCGATGCGAAGGGCGTGCGTACCGGCGTGCCTGCGGTTATCGACAAGGATCTGACGTCGGCACACATCGCCAATGTGCTCGATATCGACGAATTGCTGATCCTGACGGCGGTGCCGCGTGTCGCCATCAATTTCGGCAAGCCGAACCAGAAGGAGCTTACGGAGGTCACGCTCGACGAAATCAAGGCCTATCACCGGGAAGGACATTTTCCGCCGGGCAGCATGGGTCCGAAAGTCGATGCGGCAATCCGCTTTCTGGAAGGCGGCGGCAAGCGCGCCATCATCAGTCACCTTGATCACGCGATGCCTGCGCTTCGCGGCGAGACCGGAACGCATATCGTTCGGAACCCATAACCGCTTTCGTACTCACAAGAGGAAAGCTTCGCCGACTGGGAGAAAAGAATCGTAGCTCACTCCGGCATGGACTCAATGATCGCGCTTGGACGCATGACGGGAGCGCATGATCCGCGCAGCGACGGGCGAGCACTCGGGATGTAACCGGTCTCAAGCGTTTCCGCTGTGGACGACGGAGTCGCAGCGGAAACGCTTCGGTGATTGGTTCTACGGCTTGTCGCGCCCCCACGGGAGCAGAGAAGCAGGAAAATCGGCCGCGTAGCGCCGTCCTTTCGGCGGGTGGGGCGGTTCCTGGTATGGATTTGGATCCGGCTCGAGCACCTTGCGATAAAGATGCCACGTGGCATGACCGAGTACGGGCAGAACAACGGCGAGACCGAGGAACAGCGGAATCGATCCGATTACCAGCAGCGCCGCGACAATCAGACCCCACGTCGCCATTGCAACGGGATTCTTCGCCACGACCCGCAGAGAGGTCCGGATGGCATCGATCGTATTCGCATGCCGGTCAAGCATCAGCGGAAACGCCACGACACTGATGCACAAAGCGATGACAGCGAACAGAAAGCCGACGCTGCATCCCACGACCATCAGCTGCAGCCCTTCCTTGGTCGAGAAAATGCGTGAGGCGAAATCGGGAATGCTTGCAGCAGGAGTGTTGCCGAAGATGGCAACGTAAATGGAATCTGCGGTGGTGACCCAGACAACGAAAAGAATGAGCAGGATCACGCCAAGTCCGAGCATGGCTCCGAAAGACGGTGATCGCAGCACGGCAAATGCATCCCATGCGGAAGGCTCTTCCCCGCGCTCGCGCCGGCGGCTGAGCTCATAGAGCCCAAGCGCGGCGAAGGGACCGATCAGTGCGAAGCCCGCCGCGAGCGGGAACAGCAGCGGCAACACCGAATAGCCGAGCACTGTCCTTGCGATCACAAGTCCGAGCACCGGATAGATCACGCACAGAATAACCGCGTGGCTTGGGATCGCCTTGAAGTCTTCCCAGCCCAGCCGCAAGGCCTCGAGCAGATCGGAGGTTCCGATGTCGCGAACGACAGGGACGGCAGCGCCGGAAGACGCGTCTGGTACAACTTGTGGAATGTTGTCTGAATACGGTGTGGCCATGGCCGCAATCTCCCATGCGTTCGCACCGGCGAGATTGGGCGTCTTTTTCAAGCGACGTTCAATCGCCTTCGTGCGCAGAAATGGCGACCAGATGAGACGGCCAAGTTCACGAAAGAGCTATGCCGGGCAAACCGGGTCGCGACCTGTGGAGCAAGTATAGCGCAACCAGACAAGAATAGCACGCGCTGTTAGATCCATTGTGCATCTGCAAAATTTTTGAAGGCAAGGTGAGAAGACGTTACGCGCTTCTGTGTTCCCGATTGCATTGCGGCATTGTGCGACGGCACAGCACTCAACAAGCATCATCCGTTCGCATGAGCCGGTCTATTGACAATCAAGCCCGGCGAGGAACATCCTCTAGTGGTAATGCCCATAGTTCAATGACACCTGCGATCGCAGCATCTTCGCTGAATTGAACCCGACCGGCATACTTGCTCTTTAAACTGCTGATGTCGGTTTCGATGTTGCGACCGGTTAAGGGGGCAAGGCGGCCAGCATTGCGATGGCTATCTTGATGCATGCCATCCCGTGTCGACATGAGCCGTGCCCCTTAAGTCTTGTCCGTAGCCTCTAGAGGCAAGGATGAACAAGGCATGGCTGTAGCACTCATACTGCTTTTGGTCGCGATCGCTTCCGTGCTGTTCCACCTCTGGAGTCCGTGGTGGTGGACGCCGATTGCTTCAAACTGGAGCTACATCGACGACACCATCACGATGACGTTCTGGATCACCGGAGCGGTGTTCTTCGCGGTGATCGCGTTTATGGCCTATTGCGTCTTCCGCTTTCATCACAAGGAGGGAAGGCGGGCAGCCTACGAGCCGGAAAACAAGAAGCTCGAATTGTGGCTCACGATAGGAACCGCCATCGGCGTCGGCGCAATGCTCGCCCCCGGTCTGGTGGTCTGGCACCAGTTCGTCACCGTTCCGGCCAACGCCACTGAAATTGAGGTCATGGGCCAGCAATGGCGGTGGAGCTACCGCCTTCCGGGGAAGGATGGCCGGCTTGGCACAACTGATGCCCGCAACATCAGCGCCGAAAATCCCCTTGGACTGAATCCAAACGACCCGAACGGACAGGATGACGTCGTGATTGAAAACGGCGATCTGCATCTGCCTGTCGGGAAACCGGTGAAGGTATTGCTGCGCTCGATCGACGTCCTGCATGATTTCTACGTGCCTGAGTTCCGGTCGAAGATGGACATGGTGCCCGGCTCCGTTACCTATTTCTGGTTCACTCCAACACGAACCGGGACGTTTGAGGTCCTCTGCGCAGAGCTGTGCGGCATCGCGCACGCGCAAATGCGAAGCAAGGTTATTGTTCAGGAAGAGAAGGACTATCACGCGTGGCTTGAGAAGCAGCAGACGTTTGCGGAGCTATCCGGTGAGCGCAACATCATGAAGGCAATTTTCAAGACAGGCAGTGAATGAAAAATACTGATGAAGAGGCGCCGCACCTCGTGAGGCTAACTCCTCTCGGATGAGTGGAAGACCAAGGAGGACATTTCGATGGTTGATGTCCCGTCTGACGTGCTCGCAGGAATTCCGCCTGCTGAAGTGGGTGAGGTCGATCTTTATCATCCGCATAGCTGGTGGACCAAATACGTCTTCTCGCAGGATGCGAAAGTCATCGCGATCCAGTACTCGCTCACCGCGATGGCCATCGGCATGGTCGCGCTGGTGCTCTCGTGGCTGATGCGGCTGCAACTTGGATTCCCCGGTACCTTTTCATTCATCGATCCAAGCCAGTATCTCCAGTTCATCACCATGCACGGCATGATCATGGTGATCTATCTTCTCACGGCGCTGTTTCTCGGAGGTTTCGGAAACTACCTCATCCCGTTGATGGTCGGCGCGCGCGACATGGTTTTCCCGTACGCCAATATGCTGAGCTACTGGATTTACCTGCTTGCCGTGCTGGTGCTGGTGGCGACCTTCTTCGTGCCCGGTGGACCGACCGGCGCCGGATGGACGCTCTATCCGCCGCAGGCAGTTCTCTCCGGAACGCCAGGACAGGAGGCCGGCATCATCATGATGCTGCTGTCACTGGTTCTGTTCATCATCGGCTTCACCATGGGCGGCCTGAACTACGTGGTGACAGTACTGCAGGCCCGCACGCGCGGGATGACGCTGATGCGGATGCCGCTGACGGTGTGGGGAATTTTCACAGCGACCGTGATGGCGCTGCTCGCTTTTCCCGCTCTGTTCGTCGCCTCGGTGATGATGCTTCTTGACCGGCTTCTCGGCACCAGCTTCTTCATGCCCACGCTGGTGGAAATGGGCCAGCAGATGAAGTACTCCGGCGGGAGCCCGCTGTTGTTCCAGCATCTGTTCTGGTTCTTCGGTCATCCCGAGGTCTATATCGTCGCGCTGCCGGCTTTCGGGATCGTCTCCGATCTCATCAGCACCCACGCACGCAAGAACATTTTTGGCTATCGCATGATGGTGTGGGCGATCGTCGGAATCGGCGCGCTGAGCTTCGTGGTGTGGGCGCACCACATGTATGTCAGCGGCATGAATCCGAAATTCGGCTTCTTCTTTGCGACGACGACGCTGATCATCGCGGTGCCGACTGCGATCAAGGTCTACAACTGGGTCCTGACCCTGTGGCGCGGCGATATTCATCTCACCATCCCGATGCTGTTCGCGCTCGCGTTCATTGTCACCTTCGTCAACGGCGGCTTGACCGGCCTCTTCCTCGGTAACGTCGTTGTGGATGTTCCGTTGTCCGACACGATGTTCGTCGTCGCACATTTTCACATGGTGATGGGCATTGCGCCGATCATGGTCGTGTTCGGTGCGATCTATCACTGGTACCCGAAAGTCACCGGGCGGATGCTGAACGAATCGCTCGGGCGTTTTCACTTCTGGGTGACGTTCATTGGCGCCTACGCAGTCTTCTTCCCGATGCACTATCTCGGGCTGCTGGGTATGCCGCGACGTTATCATGACATTGGCGATACGGCGTTCGTCCCGGCATCCGCCCACGATCTGAACGCATTCATGAGCATCGCAGCCTTGATCGTGGGATTCGCCCAGCTTGTGTTCGTGTTCAATCTGTTCTGGAGCCTGCGCAAGGGGAAAGAGGCTGGCGGCAATCCGTGGCGGGCGACCACGCTGGAATGGCAAACGCCTGAAACTCCGCCGGCGCATGGCAACTGGGGCAAGGAACTCCCCGTCGTCTATCGCTGGGCCTACGATTACAGCGTGCCCGGTGCTGCGCAGGATTTCATTCCGCAGAATGAGCCACCGGCTGCTCTTGCACTGAAGGGGACGCATCCGTGACAGCAATTGTCCTGTTCATGGCTGGAATCGCGGCCATTGCGGGATGGTGGCTCTCGCAGCAGCGCCTTGCCGCCAAGCCATGGCTTGAGGAGGGCGTCATCGGCGATTTTCCCGATGGGAGCGTTTCGTCGCTGCCGCCCGCGAAGATTGGACTGTGTGTGTTTCTGGCGGTCGTCGGATCGTTGTTTGCCCTCTTCATCAGTGCGTACTCCATGCGCATGGAGCTGATTGACTGGCGGTCGATGCCGGTACCGAAGCTGTTGTGGTTCAACACCGGCGTTTTGATCGTAAGCAGCGCAGCACTTCAATGGGCGCAAGTCGCGGCGCGCCGGGATGACGGTGACAATGTGCTTATCGGCTTGCTCGCAGGAGGCGTCTCTGCCGTCGTTTTTGTGATTGGCCAGTTGCTGGCGTGGCAACAACTCAACGTAGCCGGTTATTTTTTGACGGCTAACCCAGCCAATGCCTTCTTCTATCTCATCACCGCGGTTCACGGACTGCATGTGCTGGGCGGCCTCGCGGCGCTGGGCAGGACCATCGCCAAGGCATGGCGCGGCGTTGAGGTCTCGCGGCTCCGCTTGAGCGTCGAACTGTGCACCATGTACTGGCACTTCCTGCTTCTGGTTTGGCTGATCCTGCTTGCGTTGTTGACTGGCTGGGCGGACGATTTCGCCGCCATCTGCCGCCAACTGCTGACTTGAGGAGATTGGACCGATGGCGGAGACTGTGCTGACAAACACCGGACAATCCCACACACGGGCTAAGGGCTGGCGAGGCATTGCGGCCGACTGGTCGTCAGATCAGCGGGCGTTCAAGAATGTCTCGTGGGGCAAGGCCATGATGTGGATCTTTCTCCTCAGCGACACCTTCATTTTCGGCTGTTTTCTGCTGTCCTATATGACGGCGCGGATGTCGACGACGGTGCCTTGGCCGAACCCCAGTGAAGTGTTCGCGCTCGAGATCGCCGGACATCATATGCCGCTGATCCTGATCGCCATCATGACCTTCGTGCTCATCAGCAGCAGCGGAACCATGGCGATGGCCGTCAACTGCGGCTATCGGCGCGACCGCCGCAAGACTGCGATCCTGATGCTGGTGACGGCTGCATTCGGCGCGACGTTCGTCGGCATGCAGGCCTTTGAGTGGACAAAGCTGATCATGGAGGGTGTCCGGCCATGGGAGAATCCGTGGGGGGCAGCGCAGTTCGGCTCATGCTTCTTCATGATTACGGGTTTCCACGGAACGCACGTCACCATCGGCGTGATTTTCCTGATCATCATCGCGCGAAAAGTCTGGCGAGGGGATTTCGACACCGAGCGGCGCGGCTTTTTCACGAGCCGGAAGGGACATTACGAGATCGTCGAAATCACCGGACTCTATTGGCATTTCGTCGATCTGGTGTGGGTCTTCATTTTTGCGTTTTTCTATTTGTGGTGAGGTGACACATGGCTGAAGTCACGATGAACGGAGTTTCTCATGCGGCACCGGCTGCTGCACATGCCGAGGGACAACAGCATCCGATCAAGCTGTACCTCGTGGTCTGGGCATGGCTGTTTGTGCTGAGCGCCTGCTCTTATCTCGTCGATTATTTCGGCGTTCACGGATATCTACGCTGGTCGCTGATCCTGCTGTTCATGATTCTGAAGGCAGGTTTGATTGTGGCGGTCTTCATGCATATGGCCTGGGAGCGCCTGGCGCTGAGTTATGCCATCCTGCTGCCGCCGCTGGTGTTGCTGGTGTTCGTGGGCATCATGGTTCTGGAGTCGGACTACACCTTTTTGACCCGGATCGTGTTCTTCAAGTCAGGGGCGTGAGACTGGTGGGGGCCTCGTACGTACGGAGGACTGCCATGACGACATATATCATGCTGGCGAACTGGACCGACAAAGGCGTGCACGCCGTGAAGGACTCGCCGCGCCGTCTGGATGCGGCGAAGAAGGCGCTCAAGGATATGGACGGCGAGTTCAAATCATTTTTCCTGACCATGGGACAATATGACATCGTCGCGGTTTACGAAGCTCCGGACGATGCGGTTGCTGCGCGTTTCAACCTGCAACTTGGAATGATGGGAAATATCAGGACGCGCACATTGAAGGCGTTCCCCGAAGCAGCTTACCGGGAAATCATCAATTCGCTGGGCTAACCCGCCAACAGCGCGCTCGTTTCAGATTTGGTTTTCTCAGCCGTTCTGTTTGTCAGACATGGAGTGGTCGCATGCGCATTTTCGTTCTCGTCGTAGGAGCAGGGCTTCTCTCGGTTGTTCCCGCCACCGCCCAGGATGCGGCCGCAGGCGAGAAGGTTTTTGCTCAGTGCAGGGCTTGCCACCAGATCGGCGAAAGCGCGAAGAATGCCGTCGGGCCCGTGCTCAACGGACTGTTCGGGCGCAAAGCCGGGAGTATCGAAGGCTTCAACTACTCGGCGGCGAACAAGAACTCCGGCCTCACCTGGGATGAAGCGACCTTCCGGGAATACATCAAGGATCCAAAAGCCAAGATTCCGGGTACCAAGATGATTTTCCCGGGCCTGAAAGATCCAAAGCAGATTGACGATGTCGTCGCCTACCTCAAGCAGTTCGATTCCAAAGGAAAGAAAGCGGAGGCAGTTCCATCGGGCATCAGGCAGGCGAGCCTGAAATGAAGTGCTGTCCTGGTAGCTCTCTGGTTTCGCCGAGCGGGTCCAACGGTCTGCGTGCTGGGGGCAGGACGGGGTTCTTGGATCCATGACTCCCCTTTGCCGGGGGCATGCAGATCGTCCTTGGAGCCCTTACTCGGTGCGGCGGTTGGCGCAGCAGATACCCTGCCGCCAATTATATCCACGCACTGTCACACTCGGCTGCTTAGAAGGGAAGCGGGTAAACATGAGTGGTATCCATCGCTCTTCCGAAATAGATGATTTTAAATTCATCTGATAAATCAATGGCTTGATCGTGTGTTACTGAGTGGTAAACGCTGTCACACCGCTGTCATGTGGATTTCATAAAAAGTGCAGGCTCGGCCTTCTAAGAAGGCGGCCTCGAAGCGCGGTAACGATCTCGAACGGTCAGGCGCTTTGTTCACACGATGGAGAGACCCAGTGAATTTCATTAAAAAAGCGATCGTCGCTGCCGGCCTTGTCGCCGCATCGACCTCGGCCTTTGCTGCCGACATCACCGGCGCGGGTGCGACGTTCCCGTTCCCCGTCTACTCGAAGTGGGCTGACGCTTACAAGAAAGAGACCGGCAACGGTCTGAACTACCAGTCGATCGGTTCAGGCGCCGGAATCAAGCAGATTCAGGCCAAGACCGTGACCTTCGGCGCGACCGACGCGCCTCTCAAGGCTGAACAGCTCGAGAAGGATGGCCTCATTCAGTGGCCGATGGTGATGGGCGCGATCGTGCCTGTCGTGAACCTCGAAGGCATCAAGCCGGGCGAACTGGTGCTCTCCGGCGAACTGCTGGGCGACATCTATCTCGGCAAGGTCACCAAGTGGAACGACCCCGCAATCGCCAAGCTGAACCCGAAGCTGACGCTGCCGACCGATGCCATCACCGTGGTGCGTCGTTCGGACGGTTCGGGAACGACCTTCAACTTCACCGACTATCTGTCCAAGGCCAGCCCTGAGTGGAAGGCCAAGGTTGGTCAGGGGACCGCTGTTGAATGGCCCACCGGCGTCGGCGCCAAGGGCAACGAAGGCGTAGCCGGCAACGTCGGCCAGACCAAGAACTCGATCGGTTATGTCGAGTATGCCTATGCCAAGCAGAACAAGCTGACCTACACTGCGATGATCAACAAGGCCGGCAAGACCGTTCAGCCGACCGTTGCTGCGTTCCAGGCGGCGGCTTCCAATGCTGATTGGGCCAAGGCTCCGGGCTACTACGTGATCCTGACCGACCAGCCGGGCGAAGCTTCGTGGCCGATCACCGCCGCAACCTTCATCCTGATGCACAAGACCCCGGTCGACAAGGCTGCCTCTGCGGAAGCGATCAAGTTCTTCAAGTGGTCGTTCGAGAAGGGCGCCAAGATGGCTGAAGAGCTCGACTACATCCCGATGCCTGAGCCGGTGGTCAAGCTGATTGAAAAGACCTGGTCGGCTGACATCAAGAGCTAAGCAAATGTTCCGGAGGAGAGGCTTGCCTCTCCTCCGTTTTCTTGGACTACCGCTGGCGTAACGACGTGTGCGGCCGGCAACTATGTAAAGTGAATGGGACAGGGGACTAGCGTGGCAGAGATGGCGGTTCAGAGCACCTCAATGGAAGCAGCCGGACCTTACGATCGCGCAAAAGCTCTGAGCGCATTCAAGTTCGGCGACAAGGCATTCTACTGGACCACCAGGGTCTGCGCGATCGCCGTCTTGCTTATTCTCGGTGGCATTATTCTATCGCTGATCGCAGGCGCATGGCCCGCGATGAAGGAATACGGTTTTGCATTCCTCTGGACGCAGCGCTGGGCGCCGTCCGCTGATCCTCCGGTTCTGGGCGCGCTTGGCCCGATCTACGGCACGCTGATAACCTCGGTGATCGCGATGATTATCGCCATCCCGGTCGGTATCGGTATCGCGATCTTCCTGACCGAGCTTTGCCCGCAGTGGCTGCGCCGTCCGATCGGCATCGCCGTCGAACTGCTCGCAGGCATTCCGTCGATCATCTACGGCATGTGGGGCTTCTTCGTACTTGGCCCATTCCTGGCAAACTCATTCCAGCCTTTCATGATCCGGCTGTTTGACGGTGTGCCCGTCCTCGGCACGATTTTCGCGGGGCCGCCGTCCTACCTCAGCCTTTTCAATGCCGCGCTGATTCTGGCCATCATGGTGCTGCCCTTCATCACCGCGATTTCCGTCGACGTATTCAAGACGGTGCCGCCAGTGCTGAAGGAGGCGGCCTATGGTGTCGGCTGCACCACCTGGGAAGTCGTCCGCAACGTCGTGATCCCTTATACCAAGGTCGGCGTGATCGGCGGCATCATGCTCGCACTCGGCCGCGCGCTCGGCGAGACGATGGCGGTGACATTCATTATCGGAAACTCGTTCCGGATATCCTCATCGGTCTTTGCTCCGGGCACGACAATTTCAGCGGCCATCGCCAGCGAATTTGCCGAAAGCGACGGTCTGCATCAGTCCGGTCTCATTCTGCTTGGCTTGCTGTTGTTCGTACTGACGTTCTTCGTGCTCGCAGCAGCGCGGCTGATGCTGATGCGTCTTGAAAAGAAGGCGGGGAACTAAGTCATGAACCCGATCTATGCCTCTCGCCGCCGCTGGGACATCGTCATCCGGTTCTTGTGTCTCGGCGCAGCTATTTTCGGCGTGACCTGGCTCGCGCTGATCCTGTTCACGCTGTTCTACAACGGCTTTGCTGGCCTGCATCTCGGTGTCTTCACCGAGAATACGCCGCCGCCCGGATCCACCGACGGCGGATTGCTGAACGCCATCGTCGGCTCGATCATCATGACGGTGCTTGGCGTCGGCATCGGCGCGCCGATCGGATTGTTCGCCGGCACTTATCTCGCCGAATACGGCAAACACGACCGCCTGACCTCGGTGATCCGCTTCATCAACGACATCCTGCTGAGCGCGCCATCGATCATCATTGGTTTGTTCGTGTATGGTGCGGTCGTTGTACCGATGGGCGGCTTCTCGGCGCTGGCCGGCACGCTGGCGCTTGCGGTGATCGTGATCCCGGTCGTGGTGCGCACCACCGAAGACATGCTTGGTCTCGTGCCCAATCCGCTGCGTGAAGCAGCATCTGCACTCGGTCTTCCGCGTTCGCTCGTCATCAAGCGTATCGCTTATCGCGCTGCGCGCGCCGGCCTCATCACCGGCGTCCTGCTGGCGACGGCACGCGTCGCTGGCGAAACCGCCCCGCTGCTGTTCACCGCGCTGAGCAACCAGTTCTTCAGTCTCGATCTGACCAAGACGATGGCGAACCTGCCGGTCACCATCAACAACTTCGTCCAAAGCCCCTACGACTACTGGAAACAGCTCGCATGGACCGGGGCTTTGCTTATCACCTTGACCGTACTTGCCCTTAACATTGGCGCGCGCATTCTCGGCGCCGAGAGGACATCGAAATGAACGAGCAGCTTTCTGTCAGCGTAGATCTTTCCCGCAGCCCCGTACCGGGTGGTATTGGCCGGCTTGATGCGCGGCCCAAGGTGACCGCGCGCGATCTGAATTTCTATTATGGCGAGCACCACGCCCTGAAGAGCATCAATCTTGTTCTCGGCGAGAACCGCGTGACCGCCTTCATCGGTCCGTCGGGCTGTGGCAAGTCGACATTGCTGCGCATCTTCAATCGCATGTACGACCTTTATCCCGGTCAGCGAGCGGTCGGCCAGTTGATGCTGGACTCGACCAATATTCTCGATCCGAAACTGGACCTGAATTTGCTGCGCGCCAGGATCGGTATGGTGTTTCAGAAGCCGACACCATTCCCGATGACGATCTATGAGAATATCGCGTTCGGTATCCGGCTCTATGAAAAGATTTCGAAGTCCGAAATGGACGGCCGCGTCGAAGCCGCGTTGAAGGGCGGCGCACTCTGGAACGAGGTCAAGGACAAGCTGAACGCCAGCGGCCTCAGCCTGTCCGGCGGCCAGCAGCAGCGCCTGTGCATCGCACGCACTGTCGCCGTCCGTCCTGAGGTCATCCTGTTCGACGAACCTTGCTCGGCGCTCGATCCGATCTCGACCGCCAAGGTCGAAGAACTGATCCAGGAACTCAAGGAGGACTACACGATCGCCATCGTGACGCATAATATGCAGCAGGCGGCGCGTGTGTCTGACAAGACAGCGTTCATGTATCTTGGTGAGCTGGTCGAGTTCGACGACACCAACAAGATATTCACCTCGCCGACCGACCGGCGCACACAAGATTACATCACCGGCCGCTTCGGCTGACGCGCATTCGCGGGAGAAAACATATCATGGCTTCAGATCATACCGCCAAAGCGTTCGACGACGACCTTCAGGAACTCAACCGGCTCGTGGCCGAGATGGGTGGACTGGCAGAACGGCAGATCGTCGATTCCGTCGATGCGTTGATCCGGCGCGACGTCGCGCTGGGCAAGCGCGTTGTCGCGGCCGACCTCGAGATCGATAAACTGCAGCACTTGATCGAGGAACGCGCGGTGCTGACGATCGCTCGCCGCCAGCCGATGGCGGTCGATCTGCGTGAAATCGTCAGTTCGATGCGCGTTGCCACCGATCTGGAGCGCATCGGCGACCTATCGAAGAACATCGGCAAGCGCGTCGCAGCGCTCGACAGCGATTTCCATCCGCTGAAGCTGATCCGTGGCCTTGAACACATGACCGACCTCGTTCAGTCGCAAGTCAAGTCGGTGCTCGATGCATATGCGGCGCACGATTTGCCTGCCGCGATGACCGTCTGGAAGGGCGACGAAGAGGTCGACGCAATCTGCACGTCCCTGTTCCGCGAGCTTCTGACCTATATGATGGAAGACCCGCGCAATATCGGTTTCTGTATTCACTTGATGTTCTGCGCCAAGAATATTGAACGGATCGGCGACCATGCGACCAACATCGCCGAGACGGTTTTCTACATGATCGAAGGCCAGCAGATGCTCGATCAGCGCCCGAAGGGCGACATGACGAACTTTGCAACGGCCGCGTCAGGCAGTTAATTTGTAAGACGAACTAAAGGACTTGAAATGAGCGCCCGAATTCTTGTGGTCGAGGACGAAGAGGCGTTGACCACGCTGCTTCGCTACAACCTGGATGCCGAGGGCTACGACGTCGAGACGGTTGCCCGCGGCGACGATGCGGACACCCGGCTCAAGGAACATGTTCCCGATCTCATCGTGCTCGACTGGATGCTTCCAGGCCTGTCCGGGATCGAGCTTTGCCGCCGGTTACGTGCACGACCCGAGACCAAGCAGATTCCGATCATCATGCTGACCGCGCGCGGCGAGGAAAGCGAAAGGGTGAGGGGCCTTGCGACCGGAGCGGACGACTATATCGTCAAACCGTTCTCGGTGCCGGAACTGCTGGCGCGTGTGAAGGGTCTGCTGCGGCGCGCAAGTCCCGAACGCCTCGCGACCGTTCTCGCCTTTGGCGACATCGAACTAGATCGTGACCGGCGGCGCGTTGCCCGTTCTGGCCGCCCGATCGACTTGGGCCCGACCGAATACCGGCTTCTGGAGTTCTTCCTGGAACACCCGGGGCGTGTGTTCAGCCGCGAGCAGCTGCTCGATGGCGTGTGGGGCCGTGACATCTATATCGACGAGCGCACGGTGGACGTACACATCGGCCGTCTCAGGAAGCTGCTGAATCTTGGGCGCGAGTCGGATCCGATCCGCACGGTTCGTGGCGCGGGCTACGCGCTTGACGATCGCTTCGCCAAGGCTGATTCGCAAAACTGAGTCGCAAGTTGCCTGACCTTCACCTCGCATAAGCAGGGTGTTGGTCATCGGCAGCGATGTGCCTCACACAGGGTTGACGACGTCGCCGTCTTCCTTGACGAACCTGCCTATGTGAGGATTTGGCAGAACGTCAAGCACAGCCTCCGAGGGCCGGCACAGCTTGACGCCCTTAGGTGTCACGACGATCGGCCGATTGATCAGGATTGGGTGTGCGAGCATCTGATCGATCAGATTATCATCTGTCCATTTCGGATCGCCGAGCCCAAGCTCGGCATAGGGTGTGCCCTTCTCGCGCAAAAGCGAGCGCACAGACACTCCTATCGCCGCAATGAGCTCGATCAGTTCTGAGCGGGTGGGCGGCTGCTTCAGATACTCGATAATTGTGGGCTCGATGCCGCTTTGCCGGATCATTGCCAGCGTGTTGCGGGACGTTCCGCAATCCGGGTTGTGATAGATGGTGACGTTCATGGCTGCATCCGTCCGTTAACCCGGCCAATCCGGTTTTCGACCGCTCAAGCCTTGTACGTTGACGGCCGGAATGCGTCGAGTCCGGGCCTTGCGCTTGCTTGTTTTATAGAGCCTCCAAGTCTACGCTCGCCGCGCGAACGTCGTTTGGGATGCAGGAATCGATGAGGCCGAGACTAGCCGATGTTGCACGTATGGCGGGGGTCGACGTATCCACCGCTTCGCGGGTGCTGCGCGGCGAGGAGAGCCAGCGCATTCGTCCGGAGACGCGAGAGCGGATTCTCGAAAGCGCTCGTAGTCTGGATTATTCACCAAATACGCTCGCGCAGGGTTTGCGAACGTCACGCAGCCGGACGCTCGGTCTCATCGTTCCGCAACTCGATAACCCGGTGTTTGCGTCTGCCATTCGCGGTGCCGAAAAATCCTCCGCACGGCATGGCTATTCGTTGCTGATTGCGCACCGGGAGTCCGGCGCGACCGACGCCGTCTATCACCGTCTGTCTCACGGCAACCGCGCCGACGGGCTGCTGGTTGCGAGCCTCGACGATGACGCCCTGTTGCGCGAAGAACTTGACTCGACCCATACGCCATTCGTGCTGCTCAACCGGCAACTGTCGGGCAGCCCTTATTGTGTCGTGCTCGACAGCCGCGCCGCTGCGGCAATTGCCGTCGATCATCTGGCGCAGATGGGTCACAAGCGGATCGCACATCTTGCGGGCCGTCCCGGCGGGTTCAACGCCGGCGAACGACTGGCCGGATATCGCGACGGATTGAAGCGGCACGGTATTCCGTTCGATCCGAAGCTGGTCGCCGTTGCTGGATACACGGCGGATGGCGGAGCGGATGCGATGCGCAGTCTTCTTGCACTGAAGCCGACGGCTGTTCTTGGCGCTACGCTGGTCACCGCGGCGGGTGCGATGGCTCTGTTGCATGAAGCGGGTCTGCAAATTCCACGCGACATATCGGTGATGGGCCTGCACGATGCGCCGGTTGCGACAATGCTTTATCCGCAATTGACGTCGGTGAAGATGCCTACGGAGTTGATGGGTGAAATTGCTTCCGATCTTCTGATCGATCTTTTGAACGGCGGTACGCCGCAACCTGTCGCGCCTCTCGCGCCAGACGGTCTCGTCATCCGCGCTTCCACAGGCCCAGCCCCGCGCTAAATTTTTACTTGACCGCAGGGGCCGTTTGTAAGACGTTTGAACAAACGATTGTGCAAGCCATTTGTTCAATCACGAGAAAATATAATGCGATCAGGGGAGTGCGCCGAGTGAGCGTGGCGAATTTGGCCTCTGAAAAGGGGCTGTCATGACTGCAACCACCATCGCCGCCGTGCGCGAAACCGATCGTGTCGATGAAAGCCTCGTCTCTGCTTTTGGGGCAATCGTCGGTAATGACAACGTTCTAGCATCATTCGATCAGCGCCTCGGCTATGCGCGCGATCGCCTGCCATTCGCTGTTTTCCGCGAGCGCGCCGGCACTCTTGCCGGAGCGGTGCCGCGTCTCGTTGTGCGTCCAGCGAACGAGGATGAGATTATTCGCGTCGTTCAGCTTGCCAGGGCGCGGAATACTCCGATCATTCCCTATGGCAACGGCTCGGGTGTTCTGGGCGGCGCGATTCCGCTCGGCGGCGAGATCATGCTGGACACGCGCCGGCTCGATAAAATCGTTTCGATCAACCCGACCGATGCAGTCGTGACCGTGCAGGCGGGCATGAACGGCGCTGAGTTCGAGCGTCAGCTCAATGAAGCCGGATACACGTGCGGTCATTTACCGCAGTCGATCGAGATTTCCACCGTCGGCGGCTGGCTCGCCTGCCGTGGCGGAGGACAGGCCAGCAGCCGTTATGGAAAGATCGAGGACATCGTCGCCGGTTTGAAAGCCGTGCTGCCGGACGGCACGCCGCTTGAAGTGCGCCCGGTTGCGCGGCGCTCGGTCGGTCCGTCAATCCGTGATCTGATGATCGGCGGTGAAGGTGCCTTCGGCATTATTACGGAGGCCACGCTGCGAATCTGGAAAAAGCCTGAGATCGAGCGCGGTGTTGTGCTGGCGTTTCCGACGCAGCAGGCGGCCTGGGACTGCGCGCGGCTCATTATGCAAGCAGAACTCCGCCCGACCGTCGTGCGTCTTTACGATCGGGTTGAGAGCGATGAGCGTACTAAGGACATCGCATTGTTCAAGACTAAGCCCTATCTGGCCATGATGATGTTCAGTGGCAGCGAGCCGCTGGTCACAGTCGAGCAGGATATGGCGCTGGCGATCGCCAAGGAACTTGGCGGCGAAATCGGGCCTGATGCTCCGTTCCACCATTGGAAGGAAAACCGCTACGTCGCTTACTCGCAGAAGTGGCACGATGCGGGCTATTTCAATGACACCATTGAGGTGACCGGCAACTGGTCGGCAATCCCCGCGATGTATGACGCCATCGGCAACGCTGTACGCAAGATTCATCCGGGCGTTCATTTCGGCGCGCACTGGTCGCACGTCTATCCCGAAGGCGCATGCCAATACATGACGATCCGCCTGCCGCCGATGGCAGATGAGGTAGCGCTGCCGATCCACGCCAGACTTTGGGATGCGGTGCAGGAACTGACGCTCGATCACGGCGGCTCGATCGCGCATCATCACGGCGCCGGCTTGTTCAGAAATCCATGGATGCAGCGCGAACTCGGCGCGGGTCTCAATGTGCTCCAGACAATCAAGGATGCGCTCGATCCCGCCAATCTCCTGAATCCCGGCAAGCTAGGTTTGCGTCCGGGGCCGAACGCGAAAGACATTCGCCGTGATTGACAGGACCCGCAGCGGCGCGGCATTCGGGGAGGGTGCGCATGGCTGTGTCTGATCCTCTCCTGGTCGGCATCGATCTCGGTGCGGGCTCGCTCAAGATCAGCATCATCAGGAGTGATGGTTCGCTGGTCAGCGAGGCGTCCGCGCCCGTCGCGACGTCGTCGCCACATCCGGGCTGGAGCGAGCAGAACCCTGATGACTGGTGGTTGGCGGCTTGCGATGCGTTACGCCGCGGTTTGAAAGCGTCGGGGCGCCCCGCGTCCGATATCGCCGCGATTTCGTTCTCGGCCGGCGCTCACACGCAGGTGCTCGAGGATGCCGACGGCCAAGTGATCCGCCCCGCGATTTTATGGAACGATCAGCGCAGCCGCGAGGAGACGCAGCAGCTTCGCGACAAGGCTGACGCGCGTATTCTGGAGATCGGGGCCAATCGCGCCAACCCGACCTGGACGTTGCCGCAGATGCAGTGGCTGCGCACGCATGAGCCGGAAGCGTTCGCGCGCGTCAGGCGGCTTTATATCGCCAAGGATTGGCTGCGCGCGCAATTCACCGGTACTTGGGAGACCGATACCATTGATGCTCTGGGCACTCTGATGCTGGATGCACAGAAGGGAGAGTGGTCGAAAGAGCTGTGCGACATGATTGGCTGGCCGATGGCAACATTGCCGCCGATCGTCAAGCCGAGCGCCATCGTCGGTAAGGTGACGGCGAAAGCTGCGCAGGCGACAGGCTTGGCGGAAGGCACGCCGGTGGTCTGCGGCACGTCCGATACCGCAGCGGAGACCTTTGGCGCGGGCATGGTGCGCGAGGGGATGGGGGTCGTGAAGCTCGCGACCGCCGCGACAGTCAATGTGCTGTCGCCCAAGGCCCAGCCAGACTTCTCGCTGATCAATTACTATCATGTCGTGCCGGACCACTGGTACGTCATTGCCGCTACCAACTCCTGCGCGTCCGCGCACAAATGGCTGCGCGATACATTCTTCCGCCGTGACGGTGAAGACGGCAGCGCAGTTTTCGATGCCATGGATACCCGAGCATCTGCGGTGCCGCCCGGCGCTGAGGGATTGTTCTTCCATCCTTATCTGAATGGCGAACGCAGTCCTTACTGGGATCCGCTGCTGCGGGCGGATTTCGTCGGTGCAGGATTCAACCACGGCGGCGGCCATTTTGTCCGCGCGCTCTACGAGGGCGTGGCCTATTCCCTGCGGGATTGTCTTGAGGTCATGAAGTCTAAGGGTCTTGGATTTTCGACGGCGCGCTTGACGGGTGGCGGTGCGCGCAGCGCCTTGTGGCGACAGATCGTCGCCGACGTGCTGAACATCACGGTTGAACTGCCCGCCGTTGCTGATGCCTCGTATGGCGCGGCATTGCTGGCAGGCGTCGGCATTGGCGTTTTCAGGGATGAGCGTGCGGCCGCCGGTGTCGTTCAAATCGTATCGCGGGCGGTGCCGGATCCGGCGCGGACCGCTGTCTACGATCAGGGTTTTCCGATTTACCGCGATATTCAGAAGGCGCTCGCGCCGATTAATCATCGCATCCACGGTTTCGTGGCCGGTCAGAACAAGTGATGCATGTCAGAGATTAAGCTCGAAAAGGTTCGCAAGGCTTACGGTCCGGTTGTCGCCGTTCACGGCGTTGATCTGACGATTCGCGACGGTGAATTCGTGGTGTTCCTCGGGCCATCAGGCTGCGGAAAGTCGACAACGCTGCGCATGATGGCTGGCCTTGAGGAAATCACCTCAGGCAAACTCTTTATCGGTGACCGCGATGTTACCGCGCTGGAGCCGAAAGATCGCAACATCGCCATGGTGTTCCAGAACTACGCACTCTATCCGCACAAGACGATTTACGAGAATCTCGCCTTCGGTTTGCGGATGCGAAAGATGGATCCTGCGCAGATTGACATGCGGGTCCAGCGCGCAGCAAAGATGCTGGGTCTTGATGAATTCCTGAAGCGTAAGCCGAAACAGCTTTCGGGCGGCCAGATGCAGCGCGTCGCACTCGGCCGTGCGCTCGTGCGTGAACCTGAGGTGTTTTTGCTGGACGAGCCGCTGTCGAACCTGGACGCCAAGCTGCGTGTCCGGATGCGAGAGGAAATCGCCCGCCTGCACCAGGAAGTCGGCACCAGCATGGTGTATGTGACCCACGATCAGGTCGAGGCGATGACGCTTGCCAATCGTATCGTCATCATGCGCGACGGTCACGTGCAGCAGGTTGGGGCTCCGCTCGAAGTTTACGATCGCCCCGTGAATCTGTTTGTGGCGGGATTTATCGGTTCGCCGGAAATGAATCTCGTCGAAGGACGGGCGTCCAATGGCGTGTTCGAGAGTGGTGCGCTGCGGGTTTCTCTGCCCGAGCTATACCGAGCGGCCAACGAGGATGTCGTGCTCGGTATCCGGCCCGAACATATCGCACTTGGCGAAGGACCCGACGCGTTGGCATTTGAGGTCGGCGTCATCGAGCAACTAGGAGCTCAGACACTGACGATCGGAGAAGTGAGCGGGGCCCGTCTGCGCATTCTTACCGACCGTGTCGATAACTGGAAGTTCGGCCAACGAATTCCCGTCCGGCTGCAGGCTGGACGGCTCCACCTGTTCTCGAAGTCAACGGGGCAGCGACTTTAGACGACCAAGAAACCAAAACGAACGTTCACAACAGTGAAATTTCTAGGGGAGACACGGGAAATGGCTAAAGACGGAATATCGAATATCGATCGGCGTACGCTCATCAAGGGCGCGGGAGCAGTTGGCGCGGGTCTTGCCGCAGGCACGCTCGGCGCACCGGCGGTATGGGGCCAGGGCAAGAAAACCATCCGCTTCCTGAACACCGAAACTTCCATCGACAGCATTCGCGCGCTGAAAGTTGCCTGTGCCGAGTATGAGCGGATGACAGGTACGCAAGTTATTGTTGACTCGGTGCCGCTCGACGATGCCTTCACCAAGGTGACGACGTCTCTGCGCGGCGGTCAGCCCTATGATATCGCGACATTCGCATTCGTCGGTCACGTTCTGCTGCTGCAGGCCGAAGGGCATTTGATGCCGCTGACCGAACTGACCAGCAAGCACAAGTGGGGACCGAAAATTCTCTTCCCCATCAAGAATGAGGTCTACTGGTATCCCTACGACTACAATCTGGCCTGGATCTACTATCGCAAAGATCTCTACGAGAAGAAGGGCTTGAGCGTCCCTAAGACCTGGGCCGAGATGCTGAAGAATTCACAGGCGCTGAACGAGGATGGCCGCTCAGGCTCGCTGTTCCCGATCGGCAGCAACGGCGCGACCAACTGGCTGTCGCCGGGCTTCATGTGGGCCGAGGGCGTCAAGCTTTTCGACGACAAATGGAATGTCTCCATCGATAACGCGGCGAACGCTCCGAAGGTCGCGGCATATCTCGATTTCTTCGCCGACCTTTACAAGACCATGCCGTCCGGCACCAGCCAGGCGAGCTTCGGCGAGGTTCTCTCCAATTTCTCCTCGGACAAGGTCGGACACACTGCCTATGCGGGCCGTATCATTGAAGCGTTGGAGCGCACGTCGCCGGCTCTCGCGACCAAGTACGGTATTACGCCGTACATGGACAGCGCAGGGAAGGCGAAGGCCGTCAACCACGGCTATGACGGCTGGGTTGTGCTGAAGACGCCGAACTCCAGTGAATCGATGAAGTTCATGAAATGGTTCACCGAGAACCAGTACATCAACTTCCTGCACACCGCGCCGCTGCACTTCCAGCCGCCACGCCTCGATGTCTACGAGGACGCCCGCTGGCGCGCCCACCCGCTGATCGAGAAGCACAAGGACGCGGTGGAGACGATGAAAAATTTCATCGTCGACAAGTCGATGATCCTGACGTCCGTCGACACGGAAGGCCCGGCGCCGGACCTGCGTCCGGGTAAGGTGTTCGAAGGCTTTGTGATCCCTGAGATGTTGCAAAATCGCGTCTTGAAGAACATGCCGGCGACCGAATGCGTCAAGGCGGCTGGAGACAAGATGCGCAAGCTCACGGCATCATAAGAAACGCGTGTGCCAACTGCTCGGCCGGATGCTCCCGGCCGGGCTCTTCCCCGGAAAGACGAAGTTGAGTTCGAAGGCGACGATATACACCTTCCTGGTGATCGGACTTCTCGTGACGCTCGTTTTGATCGTTGCGCCGGTGGCGTATGCGATCAGCCTGAGCTTTTACAAGCTTGATTCGTTCGTTGGCGAAGCCAAGTGGGCTGGCTTCGATAATTACATCGCAATTCTGAAGTTACCCGAGTTCTGGCGCGCACTCTGGAACGGTGTGCTTTATTCTCTCGGGTCGATCGTGCTTCAAGTCGTGCTTGGCATCGGATTCGCGCTGATCCTGAACGAGACGTTTCCAGGCCGAAACTTCGTGCGCGGATTGTCCATCCTACCGTATCTTTTGCCGACCGTGGTCGTGATCCTGACGTTCAAATGGATGGTGGACGGCAGTATCGGCATTATCACCAAGACTATCGCCGCGATGGGCCTGCCGCCGGTGAATTGGTTTGAGAGCTCAGGCGCGGCAATGACATCTGTCGTTCTCGTCAGCGTCTGGATGTGGACACCATTTGTCACGACATGCTTTCTGGCGGCTTTGCAAACGGTGCCGACATCCCTTTACGAGGCAGCACGAGTCGACGGCACTACGGCGGTTCAGCGCTTCTTCCACATTACCTTGCCGATGCTGAAGCCGATCCTCACCGTGGTGGTATTGCTGCGCGCAATCTGGATGTTCAACAAATTCGACGTAATCTGGCTTCTGACCCGCGGCGGCCCGGTCGGCTCCACCGAACATCTGGCCATCCTGTCCTATCGTCACGCGTTCAGCCTGTTCGACATCGGCGGCGGTGCTGCGATTGCGACGATCTCGTTCGCGATCCTGTCGGTGGCCGTGTTCTTCTACTTCCGTATCTTCCCCCTGGAGGACGATTAATGGCCGCCGTTAAATCGCTCCCCGCCCGGCTCAGCCTCTACGCCGCCGCAATCGTGATCGCGATCTATTCGGCGTTTCCGATCTACTGGATGTTCATTTCCAGCCTCCGCGAGCCGACGAGCCTGCTCAGCACGGTCTCCCTTATGCCGGGGCCATTCACGCTGGAATACTACCGTAACCTGCTCGAACTGACCGACTATCCGACCCACTTCATGAACAGCGTCGTCGTGGCGGTGGTCACGGTCGTCGTGACCATGGTCTTTTCGGTGATGATTGCTTACGCCGTGACGCGACAGCGCATCCGCGGCAAGAAGCTCATCGTCGGCGCGATGCTCTACGCCTACATGTTCCCGCCGCTGCTGATCGCGATTCCTATGTTCACGATCTTTGCCCGGCTCGGCTTGAGCGACACGCTGATTGGGCTGATCGCGTCGCACCTGACACTGACGCTCCCGCTCGGGGTCTGGTTTCTGTGGGGCTTCTTCAAAGGCATGCCGTTTGAGTTGGAAGAGGCCGCGATGGTCGATGGCTGCACCCGACTCGGGGCATTTTTACGCGTCGTTCTTCCGCTCTCGCTGCCGGGGCTTATTACCGTTGCAATCTTCTCGTTTCTGCTGTCCTGGACCGACTACACCTTCGCGCTGATCATGATCGGCAGCGATGCCAACAAGACCCTTCCGGTGGGGCTTGCCTCGATGGTCGGTTCATTCGATTTGCGGTGGGGCGAGATCATGGCGGGCTCGACACTGATCGCGCTGCCGCTGTTCGCAGCGTTCGCGCTCCTGACGCAGTACTTCATTCAAGGCCTCGGTGCCGGTGCAGTAAAAGGCTAATTATGGATCTCGGATTGAAAGGCAAAGCAGCGCTGGTCACCGGCGCGGCGCGCGGCATCGGCAAGGCTGAGGCACTTGCGCTGGCGGCGGAGGGTTGTTCAATCGCAATCAACGACATCGATCGCGATGCCGCTGATGCCACTGTCGCAGAGTTGCGCGCGAGCGGAACTGCCGCCGTCGCCTGTATTGGCGACGTGTCCGAGGAGGTTGGCGCAGAAGCGGTCGTGCGTGAGGCGTACCGCGGTCTCGGGCAACTCGACATACTGGTCAACAACGCGGGTGCCGGCGGCCGCCATCTCGGAAGCCTTGCCGAGAACATGTCCCTTGACGATTGGGACATCATTGTTCGGACTCACCTGCGAAGCACATTCCTGTGCAGCAAGTATGCAGTGCCGTTCATGCGCGAGCGGAACTTCGGGCGGATCGTGAATACCTCATCGATGAATGTCACCGGGGGTGGACGTCCCGGCGTGACGAACTACTCCGCGGCGAAGGCAGGGGTCATTGGTTTCACGCGGACGCTTGCCAAGGAAGTCGGCAGCGCCGGCATCACCGTGAATGCCATCGCGCCGGGTTATGTCGAGACGGCGCTGATTGCCGGCTTTTCCGCCGAGAAGCGGGCCATCATCGCTGGGCAGAACCCTCTCGGCCGGTTCTGCCAGCCCGACGAAGTGGGTTCGCTGATCGCATTTCTGTGCTCCACTCAGGCCGCTTTTATCAATGGCGCGCTGATCTGCATGGATGGCGGCAAGCGTGACTTCTTCTGGGGTGACCAATGACCATTCGAGCTTTCGGCGGCCCGCATCGGTATGTACAGGGCCCCGGCGCTCTGAATGAGCTTTCGGCACTGGTTCCGCTGTATGGCCGCCGTCCCTTGGTCGTGGCGGATGTCGCGGTGATGGGAGTCCTTCGCGAGCAACTCGAAACACTGCTTCAGCCGTGCACCGACGGCATAGAGTTCGCTGAATTTTCGGGCGAATGCTCCGCTACCCAGATCGACGCAATGACGGGCAGGGCTAGCGCTGCAAGCACAGACGTGGTTGTCGCGATTGGTGGCGGCAAGGCGATCGATACCGCAAAGGGTGTCCGGATTCAGCGAGGCGGGGGCATTATCGTGGTGCCGACGGTCGCTTCGAACGATGCGCCCACCAGCCGCCTTGCGATCGTCTACACTGACGATCATGTCCTGAAAGAAGTCAGGCTGATGCCGACCAATCCGGACGCGGTCGTTGTCGATACATCGATCATCGCACGCGCACCGCGCAGATTTTTTGTTGCGGGCATTGGCGATGCACTCTCGAAGAAGTTCGAAGCTGAGCAGTGTTTTAATTCCGGTGGCATGAATTTCTACAAGGCTCGACCGGCCGAGCTCGCGGTTTCAATTGCGAACCAGTGCTATCAGGTGATCCGGAGGGATGCGGTTGCATCGCTCGTGGCGGTCGACCGGAAGGAGCCTGACGCTGCGTTTGAGAATATCGTGGAAGCGACAATCCTGCTCAGCGGATTAGGTTTCGAAAGCGGCGGGCTGTCGATTGCGCACTCGCTGACGCGTGGCTTCTCGGCCATTCCATCGCTCAACGGCGCGCTGCATGGTGAACAGGTGGCATTCGGTCTTCTGACACAGCTCTGTCTGGAGCAGAGATCACAAGAATTTCTCGCCGACATGATGACGTTCTTCAAGACGGTTGGCCTGCCGACAAGCCTGAAGGACCTCGGGTTTTCCGGCGACAGGCAGGATGGCATCCAGACGATCGCCCAGCGCTCGATCGCCGAAGCGCCGTATCTGAGGCAGTTTGTAGGGGCGGTGACTGAGCAAAGCCTCGTGGCCGCGCTCGACAAGGCAGACCGTTTCGCGAGATCGGGTAGTTGAGCTCCGTCTGGCCAAAGACTCACCAGAGGGTCCAAGGCCTTGATCGGTTCCGGCAGGACCTTGCGAGCGGACAAGTCAGTCCGTCACGTGTTGAAGCAGGGCGGGCGACAAATTTTTTTGAGATTGGGTGGTGATTCAGCGCAGATCGCCATTCCATCCAAATGACCTAAATTGCGACCTTATTCGCTGGATGCCTCGGCAGTTCGATTTCGTGCTGGCTCACGCGCAATCACGAAGACTGAACATCCTTATGGCTGCCGGTCCCAGAATCCAGCCACTTGTGATCGTTTGTCTTTTCAAAGAAATCCTTGGTCAGGACGGCAACCTCAGTCCGGTTTCTGACCTTGAGCTTTCTCATGATGTGGCGAAGATGGACTTTAACTGTATGCTCGCTCATACCAAGCTCATAGGCGATCTGCTTATTGGCCATCCCCTGACAGAGCGCTTCGACGACCATCATCTGCCGTTCTGTCAAAAGCTCGCTTGTTTTGGAAACCGCCGGCTGCTTGTTGCGATCGAGCTCAAGGCTGCTGACAGGCACAAATGTTCCGCCAGCTTCCACCAGGCGCACAGCTTCAACGGCAACATTGAATGGTAAGCTAGTTGGGATGTAGCCGCGTGCTCCATTTCTCAGCGCGTGCATCACATAGTTCGTGTCGTCGATGTCGGACATGATGACGACAGGAATATCGGCGGCGCTGGATTCAAGAAACTGAAGGTCTGCGACGCTGGACGATCCGCTGCCATCGACAAAGAATACGATCACGGCTGGAGTGAGAGCGTTCTGTTCGGTGGAGTTTCTCCACTCAAAGATATTGGTGAATGCGAAAATGCCATGGCTTCGGTAGGAAACTTCAAGACACCGAACAAAACAGTCACGAAAAAATGCGCGCTGATGGATCACGACGATCCCGGGCTTTTTTACAGGAGGAGGTTTGTGATTGTGATCCTTTTCGTCGGCGCCATTGAGATGCCTAATTTCATTGGGCTTGGTCGTGGTTTTGGGATCTGCGCGATGGCGCGGAGGAAGCGGGCGTGCATCCTGTGAATTCGTCTCGTGCTTGCAGGCAGAGTCTAAACGGGTGTGCACGGCCGGTGAAGAAGGGTGGTCAGCGCCATCTCGCATGAAGAGACGAGCTCTGCTCGGAAGCGATTTTCTCAAAATGGATTGCTTGAGTGTGAATTGCAGAGAGTGACCGTTGGAATGTGTATTGTGACGCCGACTGGCATTTTGTTCAGCGGGATTATTCTGAAATTCGCTACGAGAAATTTGTTCAGACAAATCGTCCAAAGCTTGTTGTCGTTCGCGGAATGAAGCTGAATTTGAATAACCGGTGATACTCATAATACGCCCCTACTCATTACTTCGGTGGTCGCACGGGCCTTTCCATTTCAAAACGCAATGTTTAGCGGGTCTAATCAATTTGCCCTTAATCCTCAGTATAGTCCCCCTTTTTTGCAATCCTGCAACGTTTTTATGTGAGGGCTCATCGCGCTGCACAAACTTGCGTTTTGAAAGTTGGCTGCACGTCAAACGTGTCCTCCAACCGGTTCCACTAGGGGAACTTTAGAGGGGTGCTGCGCCTGGCTCTGCCATATTATCACGGACGTACGCTGAAACGTGCGCATCGAAAAAGCGCTCCCATGCAGCTGATACGTCATCCCGCTCTGTGATTGTCGAATCCGCTTCTTGCAGGTCGCGGGGCCGGTCCTGCCATCCTGTCCCAGCGCCGGCAAAGAGGATTGAATTCCCGACAAGCATCGAGCCGAAGGCGAATGCATTCCGGCAGCCGGTTTCAAAATCTCGATTGCATGAGGTGCTCAACAAAAGCACCTCTTCGCCGATTAGGCCGGATCGCATCGTGGTGATGTCTTCCCAAGATCTGGCCTGTACGCGACACAAAGCCTCGCCCTCGATCTTGCCGGCTTCGATCCTGGCCGCGATGGTGATCAACATGACCATGAAGCCTACCATGTATGGGTCCGACCATGTGAGGTCAGATATGCCCCCGAGGCGGTGGCGGCTTTTCTCGACCATGGGCGAGATCACAGCGGTTGCAGCCCTGTGAGCTCTGCGAACTTTGGATAGGTCTAGGGCCCAGCGCCACATGTCGCTGCACTCCGCAATGTCTCCAAAAAGTGTCAGAATGCCAATGCCGCCCTTGTTTTGTTCAAGGACCTGCTGGATCATACATCAATAATCGTGCGGTGCTCCAGACCCGTCAGGAGTGGACCTGTCCATGGTGTCCAGCCGGCTTCCGACAAAGCCCGATTTCGAGGCGCTTGCAGCATCGGCGCCCGCGTCGGCCGATCGCCGCACGCTCATTCTGGCGCTGATCGGTAATCTGGTTTCAAGCTGGACCAATAACGAGAGTCTGTTCATTTACGTTCTCATGCTCCTTCTGCGAACGGATCAGGCATCTGCGGCGCTGACCTTTGCCACGCTTAACACCACGCGCGCGCGGCTGGATCTGATTCAGCGTCTGGCGAAGATCACCATCCGGGACCCAAATCTCGAGAAGGCGCTTTCCAAGATCATTGAGCGGTTTAATGAGTCGACCGTTGTCCGTAACGAATTCAACCACTGCATGTATATTGTCGACGCGAGCGGCCAGATCACCCACACGCAATCGATGCGCATCGTGCAAACAAAGGATAGTCTTCGGTTCGGTGAAATGAAACCGATGGATGAAGCGCGGCTCAAAAGCATGGTGAAGGCGACAAAGGACATGACGCGCATCAACCGCGATATCTGGGATTTACTGCCGCGCCTGGAAAGTCATTTGGGTTCGGCCAAACCATCGCCTTGATATGGCTTGGTGCAGTTCCGCAATTACAGGTGAGGCGACGGGTTTCGGTGGACAAGCCGCCGAGCTGATTACATTGCCGCTGCGTTCTCGCGTTCCTGCGCGTAGGCTTCTTCTGGCAGCTGTTGCCATGCGCACCGCGATTGCCACAATCCTGACGTGCAAGATTATCCGTTTGGGTGACCCTGACTAGTCGAAAGGATTAGCTTGGGGACTCTCGAATGGCTTAGGAGCCGCTGGAATCACATCGATCGGTGACGTTCGTCTAATGCTTAAGACGATTCGTAATGCTCGAATGTGCGGCTATTCCCCGCCTTCTACATAAGCAACGCTGACGATGCGGAGTCTCGCAAATAATTGCGAGGGGATCGCAGTCGGGAAACCGACCTCAACCGCATCGTAGCGCGTTGACGATCGCAGACGTAGAAGATCAGCGATCTTCGAGGCGATGAGATGCTCCTACCCCATAGGAGTTCGTCATGGGTTATCCGAAGCCGAAGAAGAACGATCCGAATCAAGACCAGAAGCAAGACCAGGATCAGAAGCAGGCCAACTTGCAGGGACAGCTTCAGGGACAAGGTCAAGGTCAGGCCCAAGGTCAAGCCCAGCTCGCTGTTCAGTCGCTCGATTCCAAGAGTGACAATAAGAACGGCAACGACAACAGCAACGATAACAAGAACGACAACAAGAACAGCAACACCAACGACAACAAGGTCGACAACAATCTCGACAACAAGGTAAGCAACAAGGCCGACAACAGCGTCGACAACAATGTTGACAACAAGGTCGAGAATACCGTCGACAACAAGGTCAATGTCGCTGTTGATGTGAAGGTTGACCTTGACCTCAAGGCTGACGGTCTGAGCAGCCCGGTTATTGATCTCCACGGGATCAACGACATCCACAACTCGGTGATCATACCGGAAGTGGTGAACCAGACCCTCAACGGCGGGTACAGCAACGCCTTCGATCTCAATCAGATCAACAATCTGGTTGACAACGACCACCTGAGCGATCCGAAGGTTTCGTTCAAGGGCGGCGAAGGTGACTTCCATATGGACGGGAAGGCCGAGGGCGGCGACGCCAAGCTGGACTCCAAGATGGGAGATGTCATCGGTGCCAACGCAAGCGGTGCAGTTTCGCACGCCGACGCGGCCCTGACACAAGACGCATTCAACCAGACCATCACACAGGGTGCGAACATCCAGTTCAACAGCATGACCATCCAGGCGGCAGGTCACGATATTCAAGACAGTCACGATCTGCACAGCTAATTGACACAATTAGACCCGCGCGGCATCCGCCGCGCGGGTTTTCCCTGAACCATCATGCTCACACGACCAAAAACGATTTGATGTCGCGGCTAGCTCCGCAGGATCGTCGATTCCTTGAGCCTGAAATAGGAGGCTCTCATGGTGCCCGGCGGCATTACCGAAGTAGTTTGGCATTTCGCAGGCTATCTCAAAATCATAAACGACATCGCGCGAGATCGTATCGACTACGATCAGTCGTCGTTTCGGCAAATTCAAGACGATTACGTTGCGAAGCTGCCAGATTACAATGCAAATCCGGATTTCGCTGGTCTTGACGGCCGGGGCTTGGGGGGGCCGGAGGCACTTCCATTTGAAGACTATCAAGCGTCCCGGGTTCATCCAACAAAATCATTGAGCCCGCCGCCACTCCGCCCTGACCTGGATGATGACGGGATCGGAGGCCTTCCAAGATTGTCATGGCCTACTGCGGCCGGCGGAGCCGGAGGCGTGGGATACGATTTTCATATCACCGTCCAGTATCAGCCGGGCGGAGAGCAGACGTTGCTGCATGTTCATCAAGTCAATGCTCTATCAGATGATGACAGCCTTCTTGTGTTGCCTGCTGGATGTGGAGATGCGGCCGCCGCGCTTGTATCTGTTCAGGCCGAACAGCTTACAGCTCATACCGAGGCGATCCTTCAACGAATGGCGGACGAGGCCAACGATCAGATTCCGAAAGAGTGGTGGATTCCCCAAAATGGAACCGGCCTCACGGATCTCGCCAACTCGCACGACGACAACCTTGTCTTGCGCGCTGGAGCACCTGATATCCATTCCGTCGAGCCTGGCTATTATCTGAACGGTGTGTTGCAGGACCCGGCTATGACACCGCCGGACCAAGTGCCGCTACCACCACCTGACCCCGCTCCAGATCTAGGACACGATCTCGGACAGTGGGCGTTGGCCGGAGGCAACAATAGCTGGAACGCCTCGTTGATCGTCGATCTGAGCGAGTCCGGACGCTCGATGATCGTGATGGGCGACTACTTCAAGACCAATGCGATCTTCCAGACCAATTCCACAATGGATCACGACCACGTCGATGTTATGGGAGGGCAAGGGCTTCCAATCGCGACAGGTGGCGATCAGGCAACCAATATCGCCGATTTCGTCCAGCATCCCGGCATTTATGCTGATTTGAAAGCCACCTTCGCTGGGCCACACTGGAATGTGGATGTCGTAGACGGCAACTACTACGACGTGCACACCCTTGTTCAGATGAACTATCTGTCTGACAACGATATCATCGCTCAGAGTAGTTCAGACTCGCACTACGTCATTCAGGCGGGCGGTAATGAGCTTGGTAACCTGGCTCAGATTTTTGATGGATCGATTCACTATGATCTGATCATTGTGACCGGTGCGTATCACGGGATGAATGTGATCTTCCAGAACAACATCCTGTTGAACAATGATTACATCAAGATGCTTGCAGACGGTACAGATCCGTCACAGTCCGTCGTGTCGGGCAAGAACGAGTTGAGCAATACGGCAACGATCGAAAACTATGGCGATAACAATTTCGATCCGATGAATGACAATCTCAAGAGCCTTGTTTCTGCGGTCGGAGACGGTGCGACAACCCTCGATCCTTCTTACGGAAAATTCGTTGACGGGTCCGGTGGCGTATTCAACGTACTGTACGTCAAAGGTGACTATTACGATCTGAATGCTATCTGGCAGACCAACGTCACGTCTGACGTCAATGTCATCGCGCAGCTCATAGGCGCACCGTCGGCTGCTGCCCAGACCCTCCACCCGGATGGAAACGAAATTCAGTCTGTGACAAGCGGGAAAGACAGCTTGAGCAATGACGCGGCAATCGTCGATGTCGGCGCGACCAACACTTTCGTGAACGGTCAGGTGTACGGCGATACGATTCTTGTGCAGGCAAATCTACTGCCGGAAGACAAAGGTCATGTGCTGAATCACGATGCACAGGCCCTGGTTCCGGAACTGATCGCTTTCGTCAACGATAGTCAGGAGGAAGCGCCAGTGGCGCAGCCGGTACTAAGTACGCCGGTGCACGAGGATCCAATAGCAAGTGTCACGCACTGAACGGTAAAGGTGCTGTGAAAACGAAGTCATCGAGTTGAACCAGATCGGCGTTGTGGAGGCTGGGGTACATGACACGGGGCGACAACGAACCTCACACTAAGGCCAGCACGTCTGTGCATTTGACCGACGAAGAGAGCGCGAAACTGCGCACTGCGGAGGTTGTCCCTTTTCCCGCCCGTCACGATGCGCCAGGCGGCACAAACGATGTGGCGCATAAGGAAGCTTCCGAACTGGCGAAAGATCAGTCCGGCGTCGCCGTTTCAATCCAGAAAGCTCTGTCTGCGGCAGACAGCGCAGCCAAGCGATCCGACGATCCCGCGCCACCCGAGGTGGCGAAGACACCACCAGAACCGCGAAGTGATGCGCGTCCGCCGGCAAGCGGCTCACCCGTCAGCCCTGGTGCACCAGTCCCATCCGTAGTGAATGGAGGCGGGGGTGGAGGTAACGGAGCGTCGAACGGCGGGGGAGGCGGTGGAGGCGGCGGCGGTTCGACACCCTTGCATAAGCGTTCCAGCGATAATGAATTCCGAGATGCTCTCGGCAAGGGCCTCGCCAACGCGCGGCGCAACCTTGTGACCGTCGGGATATTCTCCATCGCCGTCAACCTTCTCGTCCTCGCGATCCCCGTCTACCTTTTCAACATGTCGGATCGCGTCATGACGAGCAGAAGCACCGACACGCTTGTCATGCTGTCGATGATCGTGGTGGTGGCGATTGGTGCCCACGTGCTGATGGATATGATGCGCCGTATTATCCTGATGCGCGTTGCAGTCGAAACCGAAGCGCGGCTGGGCGGTCCTGTTTTAAGCGCAGCTGCGAAGGCAGCACAGGGTGGGTCCAGTCGTGAGTTTCAGACACTTGCGGACCTTCAGCATCTGCGCGCATTCATCACCGGCCCGGTGCTTCTGACGATGTTCGACGCGCCGGTAGCTCCTGTGTACTTCGCCGTTGTTTTTCTGATCCATCCCCAACTCGGGCTAATCGTTCTGTCGTCCGGCTTGGGTCTTATGGCTGTCGCCATACTGAATCAAAAGATCACCGCCATTCCGTTTACACGGGCGAATGCTTTTGGAACCCGCGCCAACCTTCAGGCAGAAGCGATGGCGCGCAACGCCCAGGTCATCAATGCCATGGGGATGATCCCGGAGGGCGTTCAGGTCTGGGGCAACGAAACGGTCGAGTCTTTGAAGGCGCAGGTCGCCGGGCAAGATCTCAACATCATGATGACGGGAATCTCGAAATTCCTGCGCCTCTGCACACAAATCGCGATTCTGGGCTGGGGCGCGTGGCTGGCATTGGAGAGCCAACTGACCAGCGGCATGATCATCGCGGCCTCGATCGTGGCGAGCCGCGCGCTTGCTCCAATGGAAGGGACCATCGAGGGGTGGCGTGGCTTTGTGCAGGCGCGTTCCGCCTACGGGCGTGTCAAAGCCCTTCTGCAAAATTCACCGCTGAACATGGACCGTTTACGGCTTCCGCGCCCGCAGGGTCATCTCAGCGTCGAGCGCATTCTGTACGTTCCGCCGCCCACCAAGAAAGTCATCCTGAACGGGATCAGCTTCCAATTGCAACCCGGAGAGTCGCTGGCGATCGTGGGCGACTCGGGAACCGGAAAAACTATGCTTGCGCGCATGCTTGTGGGTTCAATTATCCCGACGGCCGGCAATGTGCGCCTGGACATGATGGACCTTCGGAACTGGGACACGCGTCAGTTCGGCGAAAGCGTCGGCTACCTGCCGCAGGACGTCCAGCTTTTCCCCGCGTCCATCAAGGCGAATATCGCACGCATGCGGCAGGATGCGATCGATGAAGATATCTTCGACGCGGCAGAAACAGCCGACGTTCACGAGATGATATCGAGTTTCGCCCAGGGCTATGAAACCATTGTGGGCATGGACGGAAGCCCGTTGTCCGGCGGTCAAAGGCAGCGAATTGGGCTCGCGCGCGCATTCTATGGCAATCCGCGCCTAATGGTTCTCGATGAACCAAATTCAAATCTAGATGCGAATGGCGAGCGGGCGCTGGCCAAGGCGCTCATTCGTGCAAAAGAGAAGCAGATAACGGTCGTGACGATCACGCAGCGTGCCGCGCTTCTTAGGAGCGTCGACAAGATCATGATCCTCAACAATGGTGCGGTACAGGCGTTCGGTACGCGCGACGAGATCATCCCGCTCATTTCTGGACGCAAACCGAGCGGCGGTGATGGGCCGCCAATGCTGAATTCTTAATGAGGGAAATCTGAATCTAACAGGATTATCGAGGTGCCGTTGTGTCAGACAAAAAACTCATTGCGCAGGGGCCGGTAGCTGAAGGCACTTGGTACGATTCGCTTCCGCGGTCGACGCGTCTCCCGACGATTGGCGGCGTGCTCATTATGGCGGTTATGGTCATGGGTTTCGGCGTATGGGGCAATATGGCTCCGATCGCCGGCGCCATTGTCGCGTCAGGTGTGTTTGTCGCAACAGGCCAAAACAAGATCATTCAACACCTCGAAGGCGGCGTCATACGTGAAATCTACGTGCGCGAGGGCGATATCGTCGAGCAGGGACAGTTGCTGGTTGATCTGGATGAAACCGCTCCGCGCGCCGAGCTGCGTCGCCTGTTTCTCCGCCGCATGCGACTGACGGCTATGGATGCCAGGTTGCAGGCCGAAATGAGCGAAGCCGATGAAATCACGTTTCCCGATGAACTGATTCAGGCGATGGATGAGCCCGAAGTGAAGGAAATTCTGGGTAGTCAAAAACTGACCTTCACAGCCCGCAGGAATAACATGAACAGCGATATCGCGGGCATCAATGAAGGCATCAACGCGCTGAACGAAAGAATTCAGGGTTCCAGGATTCAGCTTGACGGTGTCCGCCGCCAGATCAAGTTCATCGAGGAGGAGATCGAAGCCAAGGAGTATCTCCTGAAGACCGGCTTGGTAAGGAAGCCGGAGGTTCTGCTGCTGCAAAGGTCGCAAGCGAACCTTGATGGAGAGGTCGGCCGGATCATGGGCGATATCGGCGACGCCAAAGAGCGCATCGCGAAGGCTCTTGAACAGATCAACGGCGTCAAGAAGACCGCGATCAAGACCGCAGTAGAGCAAATGCATGAGGTGCGGGGCGAATTGGTCGATGTACGCGAGCGAATGCTGAGTGCAAAGGGTGTGCTAGACCGCATTCACATTGCGGCGCCCGTCAGAGGGGTAGTCGTCAAGTTGCGGTATCACACGCAAGGAGGCGTGATCGAAGCCGGCAAGAACATCATGGAAATATTGCCGCTCAAGGATGAACTTATCATCGAAGCCCGCGTGCGCCCGCAGGATATCGACAGCGTCAGGCATGGGCAGCACGCAACGGTTCGGCTCAGCGCTCTCAATCAGCGCATTACGCCGATGATATCGGGAGAAGTCATCTATCTTTCAGCCGATACGCTGGCCGACGAGAAAAAATCCCAACAAGTTGGGCCGACGGACATCTATATCATCCGCGTCAAGCTGAATAATGAGGAAGCAGCCGCAATCCCGGGTTTCAGCCCGACGCCAGGTATGCCGGCGGAAGTCTACGTCAAGACGACTGAACGAACGTTCTTTCAGTACATCGTGAAGCCGATCCACGACAGCATGACACGCGCGTTCCGCGAGCGATGAGAAAGCGCGTCTACGGTCTTAAATGAGGTTTGCTTAGGAAGGTTGAGGCGTTGATTTGAGGTATGGAGCATAACAAGCGAGGTCATCCTGTGCGCATTGATGTCATAGACACATTGCCGGATTTTGCCCGGCTGGAAGAGAACTGGAACGCAGTCTATGACGCGGATCCGGATGCCCAGTTGTTTATGTCCTGGAAATGGCTTTCAGGCTGGCTAGGGCAGATCTCAAGCCCCTGGTTTGTCCTTGGCGCGAAAGCGAGCGAGAAGGCAGACGCCCCGTACGTAGCCTTCCTGCCGATGCGGATTCAAACCAAATTGGAGAATGCGCGTTTTCACAATGAACTGAACATGGCCGGTAACTTCTCGGCCGACTATACCGGCGTTCTTTGCGCCCCCGGAGCGGAGCATCAGGTCATTCCTGCATTTGCCCGGCACCTGAAGCGGATGAACTGGGCGCGTCTCAATCTCGAAAACATTCGTATGTCAGAGCCGCGCATCCGGCTTCTTCTGGCGCATTTTCCGAAAGCCGGTTTCCAGACCAGTGAAATCAATCGTATCGGTAAAGTCGACAACATCGACAACAATCTCTGCCCGTTCGCGGCACTTCCGCCGGACTGGAACGCTTATCTCAATATGTTGAGTTCCAACACCAGACAGAAGATCAGGCGTCTGTTGAGGCTTGTCGACGAAACCGGCGAGTATCGCATCACCGTGGCAACGCCAGAGACGATTGAGCGCGATCTCAATACGTTGCTGCGATTCTGGGAGATCAAGTGGACCCCGCGCAAGGGTGATCTCGTTCACACGCTTATACGTTCGAACCGGGCCATGCTGACGCGCAGCTTCAGGGCCGATCTGCTGTTCCTGCCGACGCTTTGGAAAGAAGATCGGCCGCTTGCTGCGCTCGCGACGCTGATCGACAGGCGCAAGCATGCCTTTCTGTTCTATATGACCGGGCGAGACGAAACCTTCGACGGCCCGCCGCCGGGTGTGATCTTGCATTCCCACAGCATCCGGCATGCGATCGCCAACGGGTTCACCGAGTATGATTTCCTGCGGGGCAATGAGCCTTACAAGTACTCATTCGGTGTGAAGGAGCGCCGTATCCGGTACGTCATGGTCAGCACCAAGAACGGACTAAATCTCGGCGGCAAGATTGATCAGCGAACCATTCCCGATGTTTTGACAGAGTCAACCGAGCTTCATCAGAAGGGCAGGCTTGTGGAAGCCGAACATGGCTACCGGCAAGTTATGGATGTGGAACCGAAGAATGCGGACGCGATCCATCGGCTCGGTCAGTTACTGGCCAGCAAAGGTGATCATGCCGCCGCAAAACGGCTTTTCAAGACGCTCACGGCGATCAGGCCCGAAATTTACAAACCGTGGTTCTGTCTTGCTCAATCGTGCGATGCGCTGGGACATCATATAGATGCCGTAAACGCTTATCGGGAGGTCATTCGGTTGAAGCCGGATCTGCCCGAGGCTTTCGCGAACCTGGCGGCGATACTCGTCAAACTTGGCCGGATCGAGGACGTCAATGCGGCGCTCGTGACTGCTCTTGGTCGGACTGATAGCGCTCCTAAACTGAATGGTCGCGAGCCGAAAGTACGGCGCGTCACCAACGGCAGAATGGAGCAAGGCGAAGTAGCAACGGCATAGCCAAGGATGGCATGAAATCGAGGCACCAGAACCCACATGAGTAGCAATCTCAGTATGCAGGGGTTGGCCGGAACCGCAATTTCAGACGGATTTGTGTTCGCTGCGAACTCAATCGAATGTCCCGCCGCATGTTCGCCGGCAGCCTTCGTCAATTCCGAACTGCTATTTTCCGGAAATTATGACAGGGTCGGCATTGATCTGATCATTTCCAACGAAATGGAAAGCGTTACAGTTCAGGAATATTTTAAGGGCGATCATCGCGCGCCGCTGATGTCTCCGGAAGGAGCGAGCCTGTCGGGTCGTGTAATTGAAGCGATGACGGCTAGGGCCCAATATGCTCAAGCTGACCAGATCGCAAGTGCGGTCCCTGCTGTGGGCAACGTCGCGAAAGTGAGCGGTACCGCGGTGGTTACGCGCAATGGCGTTCCTGTCGAGTTAAAGCAGGGTGACAAGCTTCTCAAGGGAGACGTCGTCCAGACCGGACCGGATACCACGATCGGAATCAGCTTCGTTGACGGTACGGCGCTTGGTCTTGCATCGAATGCGCGCATCGTCCTGGATGAGATGACGTATGACCCAAACGGATCGTCCAACTCGTCGCTTTTGAGCTTGATACAAGGAACGATTACCCTCGTCGCCGGGCATACCGCGAAGTTCGGGAACATGCGCGTCGAAACACCGGTTGCCACGATGGGCATCCGTGGCACGGCGATTATGGTGGAAATCGCTTCGGACGATGGACCGAGCAAATTTTCCGTATTGAGAGAGCCGGATGGAAAAATCGGATCGTTTCATCTTTACGACAAGGCAACCGGAGAACTTCTCAAGGTGGTGTCTCACGCCGGCCTCGTAACGATTGTCTCGCCGCTCGGCGCGGGACAACCCGTCTCCGCTGTTGATCAACTCAAAACGCTTGCCGATATCCAAAGCGAGAAAAGCCTCATTCAGCAGGTTTTCCAGATTTACTACCCCAACTACAATCCGGACGGCCCGGGAGGCGAAAAAACCGGCTCCAGCGCCAACGCGCTGGCAAGTTTTGCCAGCAATTCCTTTGGCCCGGGAGCCGAATCCGGTGTGCCAGGGTTAATCGCTCTTGCAAGCGGTGTCGCCATCATACCGGTTATCGCGACGGCGCAGGATCTCTTGATTTTCCCTGAAGCGCCCCCGCCTCCGGTTGTGCGCGCGATCGCAGTCGCAAACGTGGTGGACGTCCAGGCATCGCAAGGTCCCGTCGAACGAAACTTTGCCATCAGTGATCAGGTCACGGTTTCGGTCGATGGGCAGGTGGTCGATCGATCGGCGGGGCGATACGTGCCCGGCACCGCCACCGTTACCGGGGTGGAAAGCAATGTGCCGATACCTCAGGGCGTCGATCTCGCCAAGCTGGTGCATGTCGATCCCGCAACTGGCGTCGTGACCTATGATGCGAGCCAATTCGCGTTTCTGGGTGTTGGGGAATCGGCAATCTATACGATTGGCTTCGAGAGCCAGCCTGGATCGTCTGCTGTTCCGGAAACGCTCACGCTGACCATCAACGGATTGAACGATAAGCCAACTGTCGAGCATCCGATTCCGGACCAGCGGGCCAAGGAAGGTTGCAGATTCGAGTATGTCATCCCGGCCTCTGTATTCGCCGATATCGATGCCAACGATACTTTGACGTTCCGCGCGACGTTAGCGAATGGCGATCCGCTTCCGAACTGGCTCACGTTTGATCCGGTGTCGATGACATTCTCGGGAACGCCGCCCGAGGGCGAGGAATGCGTTATCCATATCAAGGTCATCGCGAGTGATGAGCACAACGCCACTGCGGTTGACCAGTTTGACCTCGTTATTGCGGAAAGCCATGATCATCACCACCACCATCACTATTTTGATGACAGTCCGATTGATGCAGTTTCCGGAAACGACCAGGATTTCATCCTGGCAAGCGACAGCCGTGAGCTGTCGGCAGGAACCGACGACATCGTTTCCAATAGTCAGGAACAAGATCACCACAAGTCAGAGCTAAGAGAGGTGGATTCAGCCGGTTGCAACGAAAGGTGCTCGGAGCCCTCGCAGGAGAGGGATGATCGCTCAAATTCGTCGAGAGAGGTGGGTTCATCATCGTCTGTAGAACATGCTTCGCATGAGTCGTCGTCGAGCGAGAGCCGCGGAAGCGGCGTGATTGATGTGCGAGCGCACGGATCGGCCCAGATCCCCGCTCCGACAGATTTCGACTCAGGCCGTTCTATCTCTACGGATCTACAAACCAGCCTGTCTCGCATGGCAACCGATTATTCAAGCCAGAGCAGTTCGTCTCACCATAGCCACAGTTTTTCAAGCTACGCATTTTCCTGGAACAGTAGCTCTGATCAGCGCGACAGCTTCGATTTCAGATCGGACCTCGGCCGCAATACCGACCACAACGTTCAGTCGACATCCGACCTTATGCAGTCTGATAGATCCTGGTCTGGTGACGGGGTTAATGTGGCTACTCTTGTTCAAGCCATGACAAGCTTCGACTTTTTCACCAGCCATGACGATCACGGGATAACGACCCGGCTAAGTTCGTCGGCAGAACTTCACACGCATCAACACGATTTTCATTTAACCTAGGCCGGTCCATGAAAGCACGACGGTTCGGGCGGCTAGGGCCCTGCTGCGGCCGGCTGTGCGGCGGCCTTCTTTGCCTTACGCTCGGCGCGCCGGTTCTCTAGCCGCTGTATCACGACAAAGAATGTTGGAACGAACAGAACCGCAAGGCAGGTCGAAGCGAGCATTCCGCTGAACACGGTAATGCCGATTGACTTGCGGGCGCTCGCGCCGGCGCCGGTCGCGAACACCAGCGGAGCCACGCCGAGGATAAAGGCAAACGACGTCATCAGGATTGGCCGGAACCGCGCCCGTGCTGCTTCCACAGCAGATTCCAGCAGCGGCTTGCGATCCCGGACGTGAAGTTCGAGCGCAACTTCCACAATGAGAATGGCGTTCTTGGCCGAGAGTGCGATCAGCAGGATCAGGCCGATCTGCGTATAGAGGTTGTTCTCGATCCTCAGTCCCGTCAGGACTGCCATCGGCCCGAGCAGAGATAACGGCACCGCCAGAATGACCGCAATCGGCGCGAACCAGCTCTCATACTGGCCAGCCAGAACCAGATAGACCAGCAGCAAGGCGAGGCCAAACACGTAGTAGATTTGGCTGCCGACGGCTTTCTCCTGATACGACATCGCGGTCCACTCATAGCCCGTGCCCGGCGGCAAGGTCTTGTCGGCGATCTGTTCCATCAGCGTGATGGACTGGCCGGAACTGTAGCCCTGTGACGGCAGTCCAATGATGGTGGCGGACGGGTAGAGATTGTAGAGGCTGATGAGAGAGGGACCTACCGCCGGTGTGACCGTTGCGATCGTGCCGAGCGGTATCATCGCGCCTTGCGAGTTGCGTATCGTGAGATTCTCGATGTCCTTTGTCGTCAGGCGAAACTGGGCGTCGGCTTGCGCATAGACCTGAAAGGTGCGTCCAAATTTGTTGAATTGATTGACATAGGACGACCCGAGATAGGCCGCCAATGTGGAAAACACCTGATCGGTCGTGATATGCAGCGTTTGTGTCTTGATCCGGTCAACCTCGACGTCGAACTGCGGGACCATGGAGCGGAACGGCGAACTGACGCGTTGCAACGCGCTCTGTGTCTGGGCGTTGGCGACGACCGCCTGGGTGACGGCTTGAAGTTTGCCGAAATCGGAGTTGCCGTCACGCAGTTCAACCTGCATGGCGAAGCCGGCGGCATTACCGATGCCCTGAATAGGCGGGGGCGGAAGCACAAAAATCCGCGCCTCCGGTATCGCTTCGAGCTTCTGGTTCAGCCCGACAACGAGCGATCGCAGATCTTCTCCGGGGCCCCGCGCGTCCCAATCCTTCAAAATGAGATATGCAACACCGGCATTGGCGAGACTTGAGCTGTTGTCGAGTGCCGATATGCCGGAGATCCCGATAACTTGCGCTACGCCGGGTGTTTTGCCGGCGATCTCGGTCACCTGATCGAGGACGCGCTGGGTGCGGTCCAGCGCAGCGCCGTCCGGCAACTGCACGGCAGCCAACAGGTATCCCTGGTCCTCGATCGGGATAAATCCGGTCGGCACGCGGGAGAGACCATAGCCGCCGATGGCAATCAGGATCAGCGCGACGACCACCGAGACATTGCTGTGCCGGACCATCCGATCGATGATCGAGGTGTAACCTTTCTCGATCCGGTCATAGACCGAGTTGAAGCCGCGATAGAACCAGTTGCGTCGCTCGGGCGGAACCGGACGCCGGAGCCACAGCGCGCACTGCGTGGGTTTCAGGGTCGCAGCATTGATGGCGCTGATCAGAGCAGTTGCAGCGATCACCAGCGCAAATTGTGCATAGATGCGGCCTGTAAGGCCGGGCAAGAAGGCGGCCGGCAGGAACACCGAGACCAGGACCAGCGTGATCCCGATGATCGGCGCAAACAACTGATCCATTGCCTTGATCGCTGCGTCATGGCCAGACATGCCCTGTTCGATGTTGTGGGCGGCACCTTCGACGACGACGATGGCGTCGTCGACCACGATTCCGATCGCGAGCACGATGGCAAACAGAGTGGACAGGTTGATGGTGAAGCCTAGCGCCGCCATCGCGGCAAAGGCACCGATAATGGTGACGGGGACCGTCGTTGCCGGAACCAGCATGGCGCGCCAGTCTTGCAAGAACACAAGAATGACGACAAGCACCAGAAAACCAGCCTCGATCAGCGTCTTGTAGACTTCGTGGATGGATGCTGAGACAAATTTCGTTGTGTCGAACGGGATGTCGAACTGCACGTCCTGCGGGAACCCGCGTGCCAGCTCGGCCATCTTCTTCTTTACGGCTTGCTGGACCTCAAGAGCGTTCGCTCCGGGCGACTGGAACACGCCGATCCCGGTCGCGGGCTTTTTGTCGAGCGAGAATATCTGGCTGTAGGTCTGGGCGCCGAGTTCAACGCGCCCGACGTCGCGAACGCGCGTGACATCGCCGTTGCTGCCCGTCTTGACAATGACATCGTCAAATTCGCTCGTTTCATCAAGCCGGCCCTGAACATTCAGCGTGTACTGGAATGCCTGTCCCTGCGGTGTCGGCGGCATTCCTATCTGACCGGCCGTGACCTGCTGGCTTTGCTGCTGGATCGCTTGAATGACGTCTTGGGGCATCAATTCGAGAGCCTGAAGCTTGTTCGGATCAAGCCAGACGCGCATTGAATACTGGCCTGCGCCGAAGACGTTCACGCTGCCGACACCGGGCAGCCGCGAGAGTTCATCCCGGATGTTGATCGTGGCGTAGTTGCTCAGATAGAGGCTGTCGTAGGTGGCATTCGGCGACGTCAGCGTCACGAACAGAAGAATTGCCGTCGATTTCTTCTGAACCGTGACACCCTGGGTTTGAACCGACTGCGGCAACTGCGACAGCGCGCTGGAGACCCGGTTCTGAACCAGCACCTGCGCAAAGTCGAGATTGGTGCCGATCCTGAATGTCACTGTGAGCGTATAACTGCCGTCGGCGCCGCTATAGGACTGCATGTAAAGCATGCCCTCTACACCATTGACCTGCTGCTCGATTGGCAGTGCCACGGTGTCAATGACCGTCTTGGCGCTGGCGCCGGGGTAGCGCGTTGTGACCTGCACAGTAGGAGGAACCACATCGGGATATTGCGCAACGGCCAGGCTAAACAGCGCAACACCGCCGATCAAAATCATCAGGATCGCGATGACGTTTGAGAGTACCGGCCGTTCGATAAAAAATTTCGAGATCATGGCCGTCCTCGGTCCCTAGTTCGCCGAAGCGCGAGGCTGATCTATCTTTTGTAGCTGAGGATCGACCTTCTGACCGGGGATTGCGCGAAGCAGGCCGGCAATAACGACAGGATCATCGGCCTTCAGGCCGCTCTCGATCACGCGCAATTCGCCCTCGAGAGGCCCGGTCTGAACCTTGCGCTGCTCGACGACATTTTCCTTGTTGACAACAAGGACATATCGTCCCGCCTGGTCGCTGCCGAGCGCGACATCGGGAACGAGCAGGGCATCCTGCTTATCGAGCGGAACGCGGACGCGCACATAGTATCCGGGAATCAACACACGGCTAGCGTTTTGAAAGATCCCGCGTACCGCAAGTGTGCCCGTTGCCTGGTTGATGGTTGGCGAGGCGTAGTCGAGTTTACCCGTGTGCGGATAACCAGCCTCGGTCTGTAGACCGACTTCGACGGGAGTGTCTTTGAGGTCTTTCGGTGTCATCCCTCTTTTGGCGGCGGCAGCGCGTATGCGTAGAACGTCCTGTTCGTTGACGTTGAAGTTTACGTAGATTGGATCGAATGCGACAATTGTCGCGAGCTGGGTTGGAGAGGCGGCGCCCACCAGTTCTCCAACCGAAACAAGGTGCGCGCTGACGATCCCGTCAAACGGCGCCGTCACATTGGTGTAGCCGTAATTGACGGCCGCAATCTTGGTGTTGATCTGAGCCTGTTGCAGATTGGCCTGCGCGTTATCACGCGCGGATGTGGACTGTTCCAGCGTTGCTTGCGAGACGATCTGTCTGGTGACCAAGTCCGATTGACGTTTGAAATCGGCTTCTGTCTGCTTCAACGAGGCCTGCGCACCGGCTTCGGCGGCCTGCGCCTGCTCAAGTTTCAATTTGTAGGTTTCAGGCTCGATCGTGAACAGGGTTGTACCTTGTTTTACGAACGCGCCGTCTTCGTAGCTGATTGTCTGAAGGACACCCTGTACGCGCGCCACCAGATCGACTGACTTGAATGGAGCGGTGTTGCCGGTGGCTGTCAAATACCGCGTGATTGTGCGCTGCACGGGAACACCGACATCGACTTTCGGCGGCGGCGGCGGGACGAAACTATTCTGTTCGCAAGCAGTTAGCGCGGCCAGTGAAAATATGACGAGAGGAATACGCGGGATAGCAGATGCGTTGCGCCTGGCGGCGCCGGGAAATTTGATGCTGGCCGGACACGAAGCTCTCATTTCGGTGCCCTATTCAAAATTTTTTGCGGAAATTATTCCGCTCGGAAATTGCGTCCGCAGCCTTATGGATAACAACAATCCACTTGCGGTGGAACCCAAAAGAGAAAATGATATCGCCAACTAAGAATTTGCTGACAAGTTTTTTCGAATTCACTTCTGTTGCGGACATTGTCCTTCGGACGCCAATAGGGATTTCTTCAAATGACCGACACGTTGAAACGTGTGGCAGCGCTATGGTCGCTCTCTGTAATGATCGTTCTGGCGACAGCAATGTCAGCGATATCCCAGCAACCTACTGACGAACAACGAAATGCCATCCGCTCGGCGTGTCGTTCGGATTATGAAGCGAACTGCGCCAGCGTACCGCCGGGTGGTGCAGCGTCGTTGCAGTGCCTGCAGAAAAACATGTCGAAACTGTCCGGCTCCTGCCAGCAAGCGGTGAAGGCCATCGAACCCGCGGCCGCGCCGAAGGCAGAAACCGCTCCGGCACCTGCCGCTCCCGCACCGGCGAAAGCTGCTGCGCCTGCAGCAGCTCCGAAGGCCGCTGCGACGACACCCTCGCAAAAGCCCACAGACGCACAGACTGCAGCCATACGCAGCGCCTGCCGCTCCGACTATCAGAAGAATTGCGCGAGCGTCCCGCCTGGAGGCGCACCGGCTTTGAACTGTCTGGAAAAAAACAAGTCGAAACTTTCGGCGAGCTGCCAACAGGCGGTGAATGCTGTCAGCGGCGGCACTGCCACTCCAGCCGAGGGGAGCGCAGCACCGGCAGCAAGTTCTGCGGCGGCTCCCGCGCCTGCATTGGTTTTGCGGCCGATGCGGCCACGCGAGGAGCTGTTTGTCCTGCGATCAGCCTGCGGTGGAGACGTTCGCACGCTTTGCGGAGGCGTCGCGCCCGGTGGCGGCCGTATCGTGCAGTGTCTGGCTGTGCGGGCTGGTTCGCTGTCACCCGCGTGCAAGGATGTACTGAGCCAGTTCGCGGCGCAGTAATCGCCAAACCGGCAGTTACTCTCCGCGGAAGGCAAGGATCAACTGGACCAATCGGACGCTCAAGACGATGTAACAGATCGACATGGCGATTTGGTAAGCGATATGCCAATTCAACTTTGAAAGTTTATACAAGCCGTCGAGAAAGTTCAGAACGAGAAGAACGATACCAAACAATTCCACGCCGCGGCCAATGAGACCGTGCCGTAAGTAGCCGAACAAAAGTATGGCGGGGTCAGTGCTGGAGACATGTGCGCCTGCCGATATCACCAATGTAGCCACGATCATTTTCTCGACGTGACCAAACATTTCCTTCGAGGCTGGTTCGACATGGTCAGCGTAGAACGTAAGCCACTTGGCTCTGATATTCTCCATGGTTTTTCCCCACGACTGTGGCCGGTTTCGGATGTGCCGGCTTTGAGCGGTTGCCCGATCAAAGATTTTAAATCGTCTTAGTACAACGGCTACCAGACAAAGAAGCAAGAACCTCCGCCTGTCGTTTCCCCAAGGCGACTGCGGGCGTAATGGGGACTTTGCCTGCCGCGTAGGATCAACTGAATCGGAAAAGGGAGCATACACACATGCGACATGTCATACTGATTGCCGCTCTTCTGTGCGTTTCCGGAGCTGCGCATTCGCAGGATTTGACGGCCGAGCAGCGTAGCGCCTGCATGGGTGACTATGAAAAATTCTGTAAGGGCGTCGAGCCGGGAGGGGGGCGAATTATCGCTTGTCTGTCCAAGTCAAGCGACAAGCTCACCGCGGCTTGCAAGAAAGTCCTAATCGCTGCGGAGAAGAAGTAAGTCAGCGGCGCTGACGGCTTGAGAAAATCGCTTGTTTCAAGGATCAAACAAGACAGCTTTGGGAGTTTGCCATGCGCTCATTTCTGCTTATTGCATCTGCCGTTCTGGCGTTTTCCGGGACAATGGTTATTCGTACGACGGACGCCGGTGCGGTGGTTTGCGCGAAGGGTGTATACCGCGCCGGTTGCGCTGGAGCTCGGGGAGCCGTTGTTGTTCGCCGTCCACCAGCTGTAGTTTGTCGTACGGTGTGGGTTGATGGCGTGCGTGTACGCCGCTGTAGGTAACACGGGCTTTGCTTGTTGCAGGTCGTCTCTCGGCGTATCGGCTTGATCAGATGTTCAAGACGATGAGTTGCCTTTATCTTCCGGCAAGGCGTCGATACGGTGGGCGACATTCGCACAATGTTTGTGACGGATGGAGCGAGGTGTTCAAGCCAAACACCGACGACATGCGTGATGCACCGCCCATCCCGCTGATCACGGCGCTTCAGGATATAGGAGCAGTCGTGAACGTCTTCGGCGATCATGGCCACTCCCGTCATTGTGGATCTTCGCAATATCTACTCGCCGGACGAAGTCTCGCGAAGTGGCATTCTGTATTGCGGGGTAGGGCGACCGCAGCCGGTAGCAGACGGATTTCCATGATTGCAGAACAGCTTGCGGCGCTAGATGCGGCGCAGCATCGCGCTCCATGCTCAATTCTGGAAGCGAATTCCGCAGCCAACGCGCACCAGGCTTGCTAATGTGTGGATGAAGAATCGCTCCCGGCGATTGTCATGCTTTCGTGAAGCTATCGGTGCCCGCCCAGCAGACGTGACCAGCTCTTCCTCTACCTCCAATTACAGGTGCGACATAGATGACAGTCTATAGCGGTCCGGTTTTTGAGATGGCTGTGAAGCAGTTTGGTGTCATCGCGGACTATCTGGCGATTCCAAAGGACGATCGCGACAGACTTCTCATGCCGAAGCGCGCGATTGTTATTTCATGCCCTGTCCATCGCGATGATGGATCGACCGCGGTCTATGAGGGGTATCGCGTTCAGCATCATCTGACGCTCGGTCCGACCAAGGGCGGAACACGCTTCGCTGCAAGCGTTGACCTTGGGGAAGTTGCCGCGCTCGCAATCTGGATGAGCTGGAAGTGTGCGCTTGTTGGCTTGCCATATGGCGGCGCCAAGGGCGGTATCGGCGTGGATCCCTTGAGCTTGTCCGCACGGGAGCTGGAAAATCTCTCTCGCCGTTACATGCAGGAGATGATTCCGTTTGTCGGACCGCACGTCGATGTGATGGCGCCGGATATGGGGACGAATGAACAAGTGATGGCGTGGTTCATGGATACATATTCGATGTATCAAGGACGCACCGTCACCGAAATCGTAACAGGCAAGCCGGTCAGTGCGGGCGGGACCTTGGGGCGGCGGGAAGCGACGGGACGCGGGGTCGCTCATCTGGCCAAGCGGGTGATGCTTGAACGTGCGATCACCTTGAACAATGCAACGGCCGTGGTTCAAGGCTTTGGAAACGTCGGATCGATCGCGGCCGCAGAACTGCAAGCAATGGGTGTGACTGTCATCGCAGTCAGCGATCATACCTGTGCCTTGCATCGTGCCACGGGTCTGGATGTCACCTCCTTGATCAGGCATGTCACCGAACACGGGAGCCTTCAAGGATACTCCAAGGAACTGATGTGCGACCCATCTACCATCCTGACGCTGCCTTGCGATGTCCTTGTACCGGCGGCTACCGAGCGCGTTATTGACGCGAACATCGCCGAAAAACTGCAATGCAAGGTTCTCGCGGAGGGTGCGAATGGTCCCACGACCCCCGATGCCGACCTCGTGCTCGAAAGACGCCAGGATGAAATTTTCCTGATACCCGACATTCTTTGCAATGCCGGTGGTGTCGTGGTCAGCTATTTCGAATGGGTGCAGGATTTGCAACAGCTCTTCTGGGAAGAAGAAGAGGTGATGCGGCGTGAATATCAGATTCTCGATCGAGCTTTCGATCAGATGGCTGTGCGCGCGAAACGCGACAAGATCTTTAATCGGACAGCCGCCATGGCCATCGGCGTGGAGCGTGTACGCGCCGCAAAGACGACGCGCGGGCTGTTTCCATAGGTGTAAGAGCGGCACTCCGCAATTTCAAATAAATCCCGGCTGTATTCTGAATCCGGGGAATCTCCACCTGCCGAACGATCTTCGCACACAGGGGATCATGAAGCCCGTCTCTGACGATCGTGCATGAAGGCGCCGGCGAGAGTTGTGCGCGGGCCTGTTGTGCGGGCATTTCCTTTTGAAGCGTTGATAAGATTTGGCGTCGGCAAAAATTTCAAAGGCCTTTGCCCGGTATCAGCGGCACCCTCAGACTCGTCTTGACGCGGTTCATCGCGACAAACGTATTGAAGTGCTTCACGTTCCGGTTTTCGAGGAATAGGCGGCGGCTGAGCTGCTCATACTCTTCCATGGTCGACACGGTGAGGACGAGGATGAAGTCCGCAGCACCTGTCACGTAGTAGCATTGCTGAACTTCAGGTGCCGCGGCGAACTCACGACGCGCCGAGTCCATCAGATCCGCCTGTTCGCTGTCGATCTGTACTTCCACGACAATCGTAATGGGACGCCCAACGCTGGCGGGATCAACAATTGCCACGTTGGATTGAATAACGCGCGCGTCTTCCATCCGCCGGACTCGCCGCTGCACGGCGGCGGCCGACAGATTGACGGATTTTCCGATCTCCTGAAGCGAGGTGCGGTTGTTGACCTGCAACTCCTCGAGAATGGCGAGGTCGAATTCGTCCAGTTGGATGCTTTTTGAAGGTGCCATCGATTTCCCGCAAAATTGTTGCGCTTAGACCATAAAATCAGGGGTAAAATAGCACGTCAAGTAAGCTAATTTTGCATCCGAAAGAGGTGCAGATATGATTGAACGCAACAAGAGCATCAACCGCGGCAAGACCCTGCTGGCCCTGGATCAGGAGATGTTTGGACCGGTGGCCGCCGAAAAAGCGCTGGCAATGCTGCGGCTGCACCCGAGTTATCGGCCGTCGCCGCTGCGCTCTCTGGGCGAGGTGGCGGCCACGGCGGGCGTGCGATCGGTTCATATCAAGGACGAGAGCGGGCGGTTCGGGCTTGGCAGTTTCAAGTCGTTGGGCGGTGCTTACGCCGTGGTTTGTCTCGCGCTTGAAGAGGCGGGCCGCGTGCTCGGCCGCCCCGTGCTTCCCGGCGAATTGCTCGACCCCGACGTGCGCGCTGTTGTGCGCAACATCAATGTCGGCTGTGCGACAGACGGCAATCACGGCCGGTCCGTTGCCGCCGGAGCCAATCTCGCCGGATGCCAGGCCAATATCTTCGTTCATGAAGGCGTCAGTCCTGAGCGGATCGCGGCGATTGCGCGCTTCGGCGCCAATGTTATCGAAGTTGACGGCAACTACGATGACGCGGTCGTTGAAGCAGAACGCGTCTGTCATGCCAACAACTGGATCATTGTATCCGACACGTCGTGGCCGGGTTACGAGCGCATTCCTCGTCTCGTGATGCAGGGCTACACCGCGATGGTCTCCGAGATTCTTGATGAAATGGCGGAACTGCCGACGCATGTATTCTTGCAGGCAGGTGTTGGCGGGTTTGCCGCCGCCATTGCTGCAAATCTCACGCTCCGTAGCGGCACTTCCCGGCCCAAATTCATCATTGTCGAGCCTGATCGCGCGGCGTGTCTGCTCGCCAGCAATGAGGCCGACGCGCCGGTCAAGATCGCGCCAGTCGAGCCGACCGTGATGGCGATGCTGGAATGTTACGAACCATCGATGCTGGCGTGGGGCATTCTTTCTCGGCTGGCGGAAGCCTACATGACCGTGCGTGATCCCGATGCGATCGCTGCGATGAAGCAGTTGGCTCGAGCGGAAAATGGACGAAGCCGCGTGGTCGCAGGTGAAAGTGGTGGCGCAGGCCTGGCCGGTCTGCTCGCTGCGGCCTCTGATCCGCAGGGCTGCGAATTGCTTGGATTGAACGCGAATTCGCGCGTGCTTCTCTTCAATACCGAGGGTGCGACCGATCCCTCGATCTACAAGAGCCTGACCGGCGTCGATCCGCGCATTCTTGTCCCGGCCTGATCGGGAGTTCCTGATCAAGCCATCGCGTCGACGACGCCATCGATCAGGTTGCACGTATACAGCGCCTTAAGATTGATGCCCTGCATCTCGCTTACGGGCCGGATGTCCTGAATGATGTTCAGGACATCCTGACGCTCCGCCCGCCGGATCGCTTCGGCTTCTTCCCGCGAGACAGCTTTGAATCTCACGGTGCGACCGGCGCCGCGGACGCCGAGCAGCGGCAAGTCAGCGGAAATGACCGTGGCGATCTTTGGATAGCCGCCTGTCGTCTGGGCATCGACCATCAGAACAATGGGAAGCTTCGAGCCGGGCACCTGAATCGATCCGGCAACGATACCGTCCGAGACGATGTTGTAGTCGCTCTTGTGTGCAAGAGTTGGGCCGTCGAGGCGAAACCCCATCCGGTCGGATGCCGGCGTAATGGTGTAAGTGCTCGACAGAAGTTCGCGGATGGCATCTTCAGTGAAATAGTCATCCTGCGGGCCGAGCACGACGCGGATCGGCTGATCAAAACGGAGATTGCGCTGTTCGCTCAGAGTGACTTCTTCGCGCGCCGCGACGTCCTCGATTGATCCGTCGAGGACATCTCCACCGCGGAGTTGCCGTCCGGACATTCCGCCAAAGCCGGCGCGCGTATAGGTCGATCGGCTGCCGAGGCACAGCGGGACGTCGAATCCGCCCTCAATCGCGAGATAAGAGCAGAACGCATCGCCGCCCAGACGCACGCGTACGATCTCGCCTTTGGTCAACCGGATCGACTGTCCCGAAGGGATAAAGGGATCTTCGCGCCCGACGATATCGAGCCCGCCGCCGCTCCCGACAAGGGCCACGCGGACGGATGAGCTGACAACCTCCAGTTCAGGACCGGAGCCGATGATTTCCAGACACGATGCGTTCTGCCCGTTTCCCACTAGCGCATTTGCCAGCGTGAAGCCGCTGCGGTCGAGGGCGCCGGAAACTGGCACCCCGACGTGCTGAAAGCCGCGCCGTCCTTCGTCCTGCACGGTGGTGTGAAAGCCGGGCGCGATAACTTTGAGCACAGAAATCACGCCGCAAGCTCCGTGCTGTCCGGAATGTAGTCGTTGCGGTCCACAGCTTTGCGAATTCGGTCAAACTCTTCCGGTGTGACCGGCTCGAACTTGACGCCGTCACCGGGGCCGAGCAGGGACCCCCTTGCCGATGCCGCATCAAAGAAACGAACGGGCGAGGTTCCGATCAAATGCCAGCCTCCGGGGCTCTCGTATGGGTAGACGGCGGTCATGCTGGTTGCGATCGCGAGCGAGCCGGGAGGAACCCGCAGGCGAGGGTCCGACCTGCGCGGCAATTGCAGTTTCTCCGGCAAATCGCCCATGTAGGGATAACCGGGGACAAATCCGATCATGTAGACATGATATTGCGTGCCGGCGTGGAGCGCTGCGACTTCAGAAACCGAAAGACCTTTGGCCTTTGCTACCTCTTCGATATCGGGGGCGAATTTCGGATCGTAGCAGGCGGGGATGGCCCATAGCCGCTTATGGTGGGTTGATTGCGCGGGTTGGTCCACGAATGCTGCAATAGCTTGCTCAAGTTCGCTGCCGGTTGTCGTCAGCGGGTCGTAGTTCACGCTGAGCGAACGGAATGTGGCGATCACCTCGGTCACGCCAGGCAATCTGGCTTGTTCCAGAGCCGCGGCCAAGGCCAGGACACGATCGCTAATCTTGCGGTCGATGGCAGATCCGAACTCGATCACAAGGGCACTGTCCGCCGCCTTTAAAATCCGGAAATCAGCCATGCGGTCCACATTCGTTTGATTGATATTATAGTACTAAAGATAGTATGACTTCGTCAAACCCTCCTTGAATAACCGTGCAGGCAGGACGAAAATCGAGCGGCATCCAATCGGCGAAAGTTCACGCTTTGGCTCATGTCGCCCCGCCAGCTAGCGCATTGCTTTGATGTCAGCGTCAGTTATGATCTTCGCTGCGAGTCCCAGATTCCAGAAGAAGTAATAATGTGTCCAGACTGTTAAAGGCATACGACCGCAGCAGAGTGCCCCTGTATATTCAGGTCGCATCGGTGTTGAGGACACGGATTCAATCCGGGCAGTGGAGCGCTGGGGACAAGATTTCCACGCTTGAAGAACTCGAACGCGAGTTCGAGGTGGCGCGCGTCACGGTAAGGCAAGCTGTGGATATTCTGCGCGAGGAGGGCCTGCTTCAGGCGCGCCAGGGACTCGGCACCTTTGTTTCGAAGAAGACCCAGGACCGGCATTGGGTCAAGCTTGCGACCAGTTGGGCCACCTTGATCGAATCGCTCAAGGACAACGTGCCGCGGCGGCTGGCGATCGATGAGGGCGTGGCTCCGCCTGTTCTGGGGGAGTCCGATGGCGATCTCGCCTCCAGCTACGTCAAGCTGCGCAGCGTTCAGTACCGCAATGAGGATCCTTATTCGGTCGTCAATCTTCTTCTGGCGCGGGAAATCTTCGATCTCAACCCCGTGCGGTTCAAGAATGCGGCCGCGCTTGTTGTCATCGACGCCATGGATGAAATTACCCTGTCCGAGGCGCATCAGACGCTGACGATCGGTAGCGCGGACCCCGAAATCGCAGATCTTCTGAAGATTTCGATCGGCGCCCCGACCGTCGAGGCCCACTGCGTTGTTATTGATGACGGCGGTATCGCGATCTATGTCGGTGATATCATTTACCGCAGCGAAAGCATCAAGCTGCAAATGGACCTTTTGGGTACCAAGCCGCTGCGGGAAAAGAAATCCCGGAACGGGCATAAGGCCGTCAACCTGACGCGGCGGAAATCCGGAAAAGCCTAGTTCCGGTGCACTGAGCAGCTTTTTTCAGCAGCTTTACTTTGTTCCTGAATTGACGTGAAGGAGGTCTTGCTATCGTCCTAAAAATAGGATGAATTTGGCGAGTGGTGTTCCGCCTTCCGTCGAAGGAAATTGGCATGGTTGAGCAAGGGGTAGGCGCGCGGCTTCTCCGCAAGGAAGATGACCGCCTGATGCGCGGACGGGGCGAATTCGTCGGCGATATACGGTTGCCCGGCATGCGCGATGTGGCCTTTGTCCGGAGTCCGCTGGCTCACGCGCGGATCAAGGGCATACGGATTCCGCCCGAGTACCGCGACAGTGTTTTCATTGCGGCTGACCTTGAAGGTGTGAAGCCGATCCGCGCTGTATCGGGCCTGCCGGGTTTCAAGGTTTCCGAGCAGCCGATTCTGGCCTTCGAAAAAGTGCGTCAGGTCGGCGAGCTGATCGCCATGTGCGTCGCGGATACGCGGGCGGAGGCGGAAGACATTGCCGCCGCCGTGGAGGTGGATTTCGAGGAATTGCCTGCTGTTCACGACATGCTGCTCGCGAAGCGGCCGGATTCGGCGCTGCTCCATGAGCACTGGGGGGATAACATCTTCCTGGAGACGTTCGTCGATGTGAATATGGAAGCGGCGTACGATGCGCCCATCAAGATTACCCGAGAAATTTCCACGGCTCGCCAGAGCATGGCGCCGATGGAAGGTCGCGGTACCGTTGCCATGTGGCACAAGCGCATGGACCAACTGGTTCTCTACACCGGAAACCAGCAGCCGCACATCGTGCGCAACGGTCTTTCGGAGTGTCTCGGCCTCGAACAGATTCAGGTGCGCATTGTTTCGCCGGACGTCGGTGGTGGCTTCGGCTACAAGGGCATCGTGCTGACGGAAGACGTCTGTCTCGGCTGGCTTGCAAAGCGTTGCGGCTATCCCGTGCGCTGGATCGAGGACCGCCGCGAGCATCTCACCGCAGGCGCCAATTGCCGCGAGCATCACTACAACATCACCGTCTATGCAGACCGCGACGGCAAGCTGCGCGGTGTTGAGTGTGAGGCGACGGTCGATTCAGGGGCCTATTCGTCCTATCCGTTCTCCGCCTGTCTTGAGGCCGCGCAGGTCGCGAGCATTTTGCCGGGACCTTACGATTTTCCGTCCTATCGCTGCCGGACTTGGTCTGTCGCGACCAACAAGTGTCCGATTCTGCCGTATCGCGGCGTTGCCCGCACGGGCGTCTGCTTCGCCATTGAACTGATGATGGATGCCATCGCCCGTGAGACCGGTCTCGAGCCTTATGAGGTGCGGCTAAAAAACCTTGTGCAGCCGGAGCAGATGCCGTTCGACAATATCACCAAGAAGCATTTCGACAGCGGCGATTATCCGGAGTCGTTGCGTCAGGCGCTGGCCAAGATCGATTTGCCGGCCCTGCGCGAACGTCAGAAGAAACCCGAGGCGGATGGGCGCCTGATCGGCGTCGGCCTGTCGGTCTATTGCGAGCAGGGCGCACACGGAACATCGGTTTACGCCGGTTGGGGCATTCCAATGGTGCCGGGCCACGAGCAGGCGACCGCGCGCATGACGCCGGACGGTGGGCTCGAACTGCGCGTCGGTGTCCACTCCCACGGACAGAGCATGGAAACCACGCTGCCGCAGGTCGCGCATGAGATTCTGGGCATCGATACGGCCAAGATCAAACTGGTGCACGGTGACACCGAATATACGCCGTACTCGACCGGAAGCTGGGGATCGCGCTGTGCGGTGATGGCCGGTGGAGCGGTTGCGACGGCGTCGCGCGAACTCGGCAAACTCGTGCTCGGAATCGGCGCGCATCTGCTGCAGACGGATATCAGCAACGTAAAACTCAGAGACGGCGTCGTGGTCGGGCCGAGCGGCAGCGTCACCCTGCAGGAAGTCGCCTACACCTGGTATCGCCGCCCGCAGGATCTTCCTCCGTCGGTCGATCCGCGTGGCCTCGAAGTGACCATCGGATACAAGCCGGTGCGTGACTCCGGCACGTTCAGCTACGCCTCCCACATCGCTGTCGTCGCGGTCGATCCGGAAATGGGCGACATCGAGCTCCTCGATTACGTGATCGTCGAGGATGGCGGAAAACTCATCAATCCGATGGTGGTCGACGGCCAGATTTATGGCGGGCTCGCGCAGGGGATCGGCACCGCGTTGTACGAAGAGATGAATTTCGACACATCCGGTCAGCCGCTTGCGTCGACGTTCGCGGATTATCTGTTGCCCGGTCCGACCGAGGTGCCCGAACCCAAGCTCGGTCACATGGAAACCTTGGCGCCATACACCGAGTTCGGTGTGAAGGGCCTCGGCGAGGGGGGGGCGATCGCGCCTCCGGGAGCTATCGGCAATGCGGTCAATGACGCGCTGAAGTCGCTCGGTGCTGAAATACGGCACTCGCCGATCACACCGCGCAGGGTGCTGGAGGCAATCGAGGAAGCCAAGAGCACAGCACGCGCAAAGGCCGGTGAAGGAGTGCTCGCGTGAAGCCGGTTAATTTCGATTACGCGCGTCCCGGTGACGTCGGTGCAGCTCTCAAGCTGATCAGTGACGACAGTCTCACGGTCAAGATCATGGCTGGCAGTCAGTCGCTGGGGCCCATGCTCAACATGCGCCTCGTGCAGCCAGATCTTTTAGTGGATATCACCGGTATCGACGAGCTTCGCAGCGTTGATCAACGGTCCGACGAGATCGTGCTTGGCGCATGCATCACCCACGCGGACATCGAAGATCGGCGCGTGCCGGACGTGACCTGCGGTGCATTGCCGACAGTGGCGCGCGGCATTGCCTACCGCGCGGTGCGCAATCGCGGGACCATCGGCGGCAGCCTGACCCACGCCGATCCTTCGGCGGACTGGCATTCGATCATGGCAGCCGTCGGCGCCAAGGTTATGCTGCGTGGGCCAAAGGGCGAGCGTACCATCCCGGTTGAGGACTACATGGTTGGCGCCTTGGAAGCCGATTTGCAGCCGGGCGAGATGCTGGTCAGCGTCACGGTCCCCAAACTCAGCAGTACGGCGCGATGGGGTTATTACAAGAGCTGCCGGAAAACCGGTGAGTTCGCGCATGCCATCGGGGCATTCCTTTCCGATCCGGATCGCGGGGTCAGCCGTGTCGTCATCGGGGCGACGGAGAGCCGGCCGATCGTGGTCGCTGAAGCCAGCAACATCCTTGGCGACGGACGCGCCGAGCGCCTTGGCGCTGGTTTCAACAGTCAGGCGATTGGCGAGGTCATTGAAGCGGCGGGTATGACCGATCCGCTCGACAAGCAAACACATATTGTCGCGTTGCGGCGCGCTATCGAACAGGCGCAATCGGCATGAATACAGTCAGCCTCACAGTTAACGGTAAACAGGTCAGCGCGAATGTTCAGCCGCGTACCCATCTCGCCGATTTCGTGCGTGAGACCCAGAACCTCACCGGCACTCATCTTGGCTGCGAGCACGGCGTTTGCGGTGCTTGCACGATTTTGGTCGATGGTGTGCCGACGCGCTCGTGCATCACCTTTGCGGTTGCCTGCCAGCAGGCCGACGTGACCACGATCGAGGGTCTCGACAACGACGAGATCGCGACTGAATTGCGCGCCGCGTTCACGCAAGAACATGCGCTGCAGTGCGGCTATTGCACGCCGGGAATGCTCGTGTCCGCTCGCGATGTGGTGCTGCGGATGCAAGCGCCGAGCGATCATGACATTCGTGTCGCGATGAGCGGCAACCTGTGCCGCTGCACGGGCTATGTCGGCATCATTCGTGCGGTGCAGCGCGTCGTCGAAGCGCGCCGCAGCCGGGGTATTGCCGCGATTCCAAGCGGCAATCGGACGCGGCTTGGCCCGTCAGGGTCGGGACATTCGGTTCCGGTGGCTGCCGGCTCTGCGCCCCGTGCAGTCGCGACGCTAGGAACTGCAAAGAAAGTCAGCGTGCCGTCAGCGTCCTCCGCGCGTATGGATCCCGACTGGAAGCCGCAGACAACATTCAACCAGAGCTTTACCGTTGCGCACCCGGTCGATGTCGTGTGGGACTTTTTCGGTAATATCGCCGGCGTTGCCTCTTGTCTTCCCGGCGCGTCGCTGGCGGGGGAGCCGATTGACGGCCATGTCGAAGGTCAGATGAAGGTCAAGGTCGGCCCGATCTCAGCGGAGTTCCAGGGCGTCGCCGATATCACTCGCGATGATGCGAAGCGGACTGGGACCATTATGGGTTCGGGCAAGGACAAGCGCAGCAACTCTGCGACGCGTGGCCTGGTCGGGTACGCCGTTAAGCAGGGCGACAACCCCAATGAAACACGTGTGGACGTTAGCATTGGGTTCACGCTGACGGGCGCACTGGCGCAGTTCAGCCGCTCCGGGCTCGTCCAGGACGTCGCCGGACGCCTGATCGCCATGTTTGTCCGGAACCTCGAGGCAAAGCTTTCCGGGAATACAGTAGCAATACAGGGAGAGGCCCCGGGCCTCGATGCAGCTTCGCTCGTATTCGACGTCCTGAAGGCGAGGCTCAAGCGCCTGTTCGGGCGGCTTTTTGGCTCCCGTTAAGCGACGATATCGATAAAAGATATTGTCTTACTAACAATAGTACCTTATGTTCGGCGGGACCTTAAAAACAAGCACTTCCGCCAATCGCGCTAAATCCGGAGTGAGCAATGACCATCAAGATCAACCTCAACGCAGACATGGCGGAAGGCTTCGGCGCTTATCATATCGGCGACGATGACGGAATTCTGAAGATCATCGGGTCCGCCAACATCGCCTGCGGTTTCCATGCCGGTGATCCGCTGACCATGCGTCAGGTCGTTGCTGATGCTAAGCGCGCGGGCGTCAGCGTTGGTGCTCATCCCGGTTTCAACGATCTCTGGGGCTTCGGCCGCCGGCGGATCGACATGCGCCCCGACGATCTTGAGAATATGATCGCTTATCAGATCGGCGCGCTTCAGGCTCTGGCTTCCTATTCCGGTGTGAAGGTGACGCATCTGAAGCCGCATGGCGCGCTCAACAACATGTCGGCTGAGAACTACGATTACGCGCTTGCGATCGGTCGTGCGATCAAGGCGGTCGATGACAGCATCATCTATCTCGCGCTGTCCGGCTCCGAGATGGAAAAGGCCGGGCGCAGCCTCGGACTGAAGGTCGCGTTGGAAGGCTTCTGCGACCGCCAGTACGAAGAAGACGGTAATCTTACCTCGCGCAAGATTCCAGGCTCGGTTATCAAGGACCCGGCGGTTGCGACCAAGCAGGTCGTCGACATGGTGGTGAACAACACGATTACCACGCGGACCGGCAAGCAGATTCCCTGCAAGGTTCATTCGCTCTGCGTTCATGGTGACGAGCCGACTGCTGTCGCGCTGGCAAAGTCGGTGCGAGAGGGTCTCGAGAAGGCCGGTGTCAAACTGGTGCCGCTGACCGAAATGGCGCTCGACTGAACATTTGCAACTGACGTCGTATCTGAAGAAAGGCCGGTTACATGAGCGCTAAGCCAAGCATTGCTATTCTCGGAGGCACTGGCGATCTCGGTTCAGGTCTCGCAAAGCGATGGCTTGCTGCGGGGTATTCCGTGGTCATTGGTTCGCGTTCGGCGGAGAAGGCTCAGGCCTTTGCCGAGGAGCTTGGCGGCGGTGCCCGCGGCGACGACAATGTCGGCGCGGCGAAATCTGCCGACATAGTGGTGCTTGCCGTGCCGTTCGGCAGTCATGATGCGACCTTGCGCGAGGTAAAGGACGCGGTGCAGGGCAAGATCGTGGTTGATGCGGCTGTGCCGCTGGTGCCGCCGAAGGTGTCGGTCGTGCAGCTTCCTCCCGAGGGTTCGGCGGCGCAGATCGCGCAGACTCTGCTCGGCGAGGGTGTTAAAGTGGTTTCCGCGTTTCACAACGTCGGCGCCACGAAGTTACATGCAGGCGGTCGCGCGGATTGCGACGTGCTTGTATTCGGTAACGACAAGGAATCCCGTGACGTCGTGATCGGACTGGCGAACGAGGTTGCCAGTGCAGGTATCGATGGCGGCGTGCTCGCCAATTCGGCTGCTGCGGAGGCGTTGACGTCGGTTCTGATCGGAATCAATCGCCGTTACAAGGTTCCCGGTGCGGGCATCCGTATCACCGGGCTTTCTCCACCCGCCCCACAATGATCGTTCGCAATGGCGAAGAGCGTCACATATCATGCTGTACCCGGCATCCCGCTGATTGCTCCGGGCGATGATCTTGCTGCGCTCATTGTCGAGTCTCTGAACAAGGCGGAGCTTTCGCTGCTATCCGGCGACATCGTCGTAATCGCCCAGAAGATCGTCTCAAAAGCAGAGAACCGCTACGTTGCATTGAAGGACGTGATTCCTTCGGACAAGGCGCGAATGCTTGCCGATCAGGTCGGCAAGGACGCACGTTACATCGAAGTCGTTCTGTCGGAATCCGACGAGGTCGTGCGCCATCGTCCCAACGTCATGATCGTTGCACATCGGCTTGGATTCGTGATGGCCAATGCGGGAATCGATCAATCGAACATCGAGCACATTAATGGCGAGGAGCGCGTGCTGTTGTTGCCGCGCGACCCGGATGGTGTTGCGGTGCAGTTAAAGGCCAGGTTTGACGCAGCATTCAGTGCAAAGGTTGGCGTCATCATCAATGACAGTTTCGGGCGTCCGTGGCGCAACGGCGTCGTCGGTGTTGCGCTCGGTGCTGCGGGTCTACCGTCATTGCTCGATATGATCGGTCAGCCGGATATGTTCGGCCGAAAGATGCAGATGACCGAAATCGCGGTGGCGGATGAGATCGCCGCCGGCGCGTCGCTGTTGATGGGGCAGGCGGCCGAAGGTCTGCCGGTGGTTATGGTGCGCGGTCTGACATTCGACGCAGCGCCGCGTTCTGCATCGGCGCTGGTGCGTCCTCGCGAACGGGACATGTTCCGATGAGCGTCCAACCATCATCGCTTCGTGGACGGCCGGTCGTCGCGCTCTGCGGCGGGGTTGGGGGCGCCAAGCTGGCGCTCGGATTGGAGCGTCTTATCGGCGCCGATCTGACTGTAATCGTCAACACCGGCGATGATTTCGAGCATCTTGGACTTCATGTCTCGCCGGACATCGATACAGTTCTGTACACGCTCGGCGGTCTCAGCGATATCGAGCGCGGCTGGGGCAGGGCAGACGAGACCTGGAATTTCATGGAGTCGCTCGGCGGCTTGGGTGGCGAGACATGGTTCCGGCTCGGCGATCGCGATCTCGCGATGCATGTTGAGCGTACACGCGCGCTGCGCGCGGGAATGTCGCTCACGGATTTCACAACCGCGATGGCGCGCCGGCTCGGGATAGCTTCGCGCATCCTTCCCATGTCGGATGATCGCGTCGAGACCACGGTAATGACAGCCGATGGGCCGCTGCCATTTCAGCGCTATTTCGTCGGGCTGCAATGCGCGCCGGTGGTGAAGCGGCTTGAATTCAAGAATGCGGAGCACGCCGCGGCTTCTGATCACGTTCTGGCGGCGCTCGATAACCCAAACCTTGCTGCTGTCATTGTTTGTCCGTCGAATCCGTATCTGAGTGTCGATCCCATTCTGGCTGTTTCGGATATTCGGAATGCTCTCGAGCGCGTGACCGCGCCCATTGTCGCGATCTCTCCGTTGATCGGTGGGCAGGCGGTTAAGGGGCCAACGGCAAAGATAATGGCTGAGCTAGGTGTGCCGGCGGATTCTGTCGCGATCGCCCGGCACTATGGCTTTATCGACGGATTGATCATCGACGAGACTGATCGTGGCGATGCCGGCAAGATGGATATGCCTGTGCATGTGACATCAACGTGGATGCGGAGCCTGGAAGACCGTGACCGGCTGGCAGCCGATTGCCTGGAGTTTGCGGAGCGGCTGGCAACCGCGGATAGAAGGAAAGTGACGTGATGGAAACGTTCGCTGAAAACCCTTCAAACATCTGGGCTGTTGTCCCTGTTAAACGGTTGAGCCAGGCCAAGCAGCGGCTCGCGCCGGTTTTGTCGCACAACGAGCGGGTCAAGCTTGCACGTACCATGCTGCACGAAGTTCTGACGACGTTGTGTGCCTCCGAACTTGCCGGCATTGTGGTCGTTACCAGCGACCCGATGGTTGCAAATCTTGCGTCGTTGTTCGATGCGCGGGTCGTCCACGATGGCACGGAAGCAGGTGTCAATGCGGCGGTTCAGCAGGGTTTGGAATCACTCGATGCAGCGGCAAGTGCACTGATTGTTCCGGCCGATGTGCCGTTTGCTACCGCAAGTGAACTGCGGGCGATCATCGCTGAACTTCAGCACAATCCTGTGGTGCTGGCGCCGGCCTTGTCCGATGGCGGCACCAACGCTCTCGCCATGCGCGCGCCAGATATGATCGTGCCGAAATTCGGCGAGGACAGCTATCTGCGTCATCAGATGCAGTCACGGGCGAAGGGCTTTGCCTGCGGCGTCGTCAGCTCGGACGGCATCGGGCGGGATATCGATCGCCCGCAAGATCTGGTCGCGCCGATCGCGACCAGAAGGTATTCGCTGACAGCGGCGCTGCTCGCAGAACTGAATGTTTCAAACCGGCTGGGTGTTGGCGCGCTGCCGCTTTGCGTGAGGCATATGTGATGACGGTCCTTTCTTTGTTGAAGGAATTTCCGCTGGACCACCGATTGAGCCGCGACGAGGCGTCCGAGCTCATTCATGTGGGCGATCTCGATCAGCTTCTTGCCGCCGCTGCCGCACGGCGCGACGCCGTCCATGGGCATCAGGTATCGTATTCGCGTAAGGTCTTTATTCCGCTGACGCAGCTTTGCCGCGACGTTTGCCATTACTGCACCTTCGCGCATGCGCCGCGCAATGGCGAGAAGCCTTATCTCTCAATCGAGCAGATGGTTGCCATTGCGCAAGCAGGCAAGAAGGCCGGATGCAGGGAAGCGCTGTTCACCCTGGGGGACAAGCCTGAGTTGCGCTACCGCGTCGCTCGTGAAGAGCTGGACAGGCTGGGACATCTCACCACGCTGTCCTATCTCGCGGAAGCTGCAGCTGCGGTGTTTCGTGAAACGGGTCTGCTGCCGCATATCAATCCCGGTCTGATGAGCGGAGAAGACATCGACGCTCTGCGCAAGGTTTCGGTATCGCAGGGGATCATGCTGGAAAGTATCTCGGACCGCCTTGCCGAGAAGGGCGGTGCCCATCATGGCTCACCGGACAAGATTCCGGCCGCTCGCCTCGAAACGATGCGATTGGCAGGTGAACGGAACGTACCGTTCACGTCCGGGATTCTCATCGGTATCGGAGAGACGCGGCAGGAACGCATCGACTCGTTGCTGGCCCTGCGCGATCTCAATGATCAGTACGGACACATTCAGGAAATCATCGTCCAGAACTTCCGTCCGAAGGCCGGCACGCGTATGGCGAATACCGAGTCGCCGGATGTCGAGGATCATCTCTGGACGATTGCGATCGCGCGGCTGATTTTCGATCCGGAAATGAACATTCAGGCGCCGCCCAATCTGAGCCCCGGTGCACTGGGCAGGCTTGTGGCTGCCGGCATCAACGACTGGGGCGGGGTGTCGCCGGTCACGCCGGATCACGTCAACCCGGAAGCCCCGTGGCCGCATCTGCGGCTTCTGGAAGCGGCAACCAAGGCGGCGGGCAAGGATCTCGTCGAGCGGCTTGCGATCTATCCGTCGTTTGCGCGAGATGCATCCCGATGGGTTGATGCTTGTTTGCGGACCTCGGTGCTCAATCACATTGACGGTGATGGTGCGCCCCGTGTTGATGACTGGTGCCCCGGCCACGTCGGGCAATTGCCTTCACGTGAACTCGGCTGGATTCAAAGAGCGCCCTCGGCCACACCATCCGCGAACCTTGGACAGGTGTTGGCGAAAGCGCAGCGCGGAGTCACGCTGGGCGAAGCAGAAATCGTCCGTCTGTTTCGGGCGCGTGGTGATGACTTCGCGGCCATCTGCCGTGCAGCGGATGAACTGCGCCGTGAGAAGAATGGCGACACGGTGAGCTATGTCGTCACGCGCAATATCAACTACACCAACATCTGCTCCTTCAAGTGTCAGTTCTGCGCTTTCTCCAAGGGCAAGATGAGCGAGAATCTGCGCGGCAGGCCTTACGATCTGGAGATGAGCGAAGTCGCCGGCCGCGTGGTCGAGGCTTGGGAGCGCGGCGCGTCTGAAGTCTGCATGCAGGGTGGCATTCATCCGTCCTATACCGGACAGAAGTATCTCGATATCTGCCGGGCGGTGAAACAGGCTGTACCGCAGATGCACATGCATGCGTTCTCGCCGCTGGAGATTCATCAGGGCGCTCAGACGCTGGGAATTCCTGTAATTGATTTTCTGCGCGAGCTGAAGGCGGCGGGCCTTGGCACATTGCCGGGAACCGCGGCCGAAATTCTCGATGATGAAGTGCGGGCGGTGCTGTGCGCCGACAAGATCAAAACCCAGCAGTGGCTCGATGTGATGCGCGCCGCGCATCAGGTGGGCTTCCGTTCGACCGCTACCATCATGTTCGGTCATATTGAGGGTTATCAACATTGGGCGCGCCACCTGCTGCGCATCCGCAATCTGCAAATGGATACCGGCGGCTTCACGGAGTTCGTGCCGTTGCCGTTCGTTCACATGGAAGCGCCGATCTATCTCAAGGGCCGCGCGCGGCCAGGCCCTACGTTCCGCGAAGCGATCCTGATGCATGCGGTCGCGCGGCTGGTGCTCAATCCGCATATCCCCAACATTCAGGCTTCCTGGGTAAAGCTTGGCGCCGATGGCGTTCGCCAATGTCTGATGGCGGGTGTCAACGATCTCGGCGGCACTTTGATGGACGAGAGCATTTCGCGCTCAGCAGGTGCATCCCATGGCCAGGAAATGACGCCGCAAGACATGGAAGCGATCATCCTTTCGGCCGGGCGCAATCCGAGGCAGCGCACGACACTTTATCGCAATGCGGAAGAGGACGTCCGGTTGCGTTCGTTTGACGCGGCTGCTGCGCGAATGGCGGTCAATGGTGACAAAAACGTGCATGCCGCAAGTATTTCATAGGATCGGACAGCACCGGTCTGGACATCCTATTTTACTAACGTTAGTATCATTCAAATCGGTGTGAGCCTGAAAGAAGTTTGGTATGTCTTCGGTCATCAATCCCGACATAGTCGATAGCAAGCAGCGCGCGAGAGCCATTGCGCGGGTGCGCGAGCGGGGCGTGGTGATGCCGACGTTCTCGCAGCTTGCCAGCCCGTCCAGCATTCCCGCCGCGGCGTCGAAGGCGCTGGTGGATATTGCGCCCGACGAACCTCATGCCGCAAATCTCTGGCGGGTTCATTGGTACAACGGGGCCGATCGCACCAGCCGGATCGATGTGCCGGGTTATCTCGTGCTCCCGGAAGCGCTCACCGGTGTGAAAGCGCCGATTGTTGTATTGCTCGGCCGGCGTTTTCCGATGATCGGCGCGCACAAAGTCCTGCCTGCCTATTCGGCGCTGGCAGCGCAGCTTGTGACGGGGCGGTTCGATCCGGAGCAGCAAAAGGCGATCTGGCCTTCGACTGGGAATTACTGCCGCGGCGGGGTCTCGGTGTCGCGTGTGCTTGGCTGCCGCGGTGTGGCCGTGCTTCCCGAAGGCATGAGCCGCGAGCGGTTTGAATGGCTCGAAAAGTGGGTTGCGCATCCGGATGATATCGTGCGCACACCCGGCACCGAGAGCAACGTCAAGGAAATCTACGACAAGTGCGCTGAACTTGCTCGCGATCCGCAGAACGTGATTCTCAATCAGTTCTCGGCATTTTCGAATTATATCATTCACTATGCCTGCACGGGCAGTGCGGCGGAGCAGGCGTTTCTCGCATTCAACGGCAGCAGCCGGCGGCGTCTCGCCGCGTTTGTCTCGGCGACCGGCTCGGCCGGCACCATTGCGGCAGGCGACTATCTGAAGACGCGGCATGGGACGAAGATTGCCGCGGTCGAAGCGCTCGAATGCCCGACGATGCTGAACAACGGCTACGGCGAGCACAATATTCAGGGTATCGGCGACAAGCATATTCCATTCATCCATAACGTGATGAATACCGACGTTGTCGTCGGCGTCTCGGATCGTGTCACCGACAGCCTCAATCTGCTGTTCGGCTCTGATGTCGGCCGAAAGTATCTTCAGGGTCGCCAGAAACTCGACGGCAAGCTGGTTGCAGCCTTCGCGGATGTCGGCATTTCCGGCTTCGCCAACATTGTCGCCTCGATCAAACTCGCAAAACAGCTTCACTACGGACCCGATGATGTCATCGTCACCGTCGCGACCGATAGTGCGTCGCTTTATGACAGCGAGCGTGACAGCTATCGCGCGAAGCATTTTCCGGCGTTTGACGAAGTTAATGCGGGAGAGATTTTTGGCTCCTGCCTAACGTCGATCGCAACCGACAATGTCGTGGAATTGACCGATCAGTTGCGCCGGCAGGTTTTCAATCTCGGCTACTACACCTGGGTGGAGCAGCAGGGCGTCAGTGTCGAAGATTTCGAGCGCCGCAGGCACCAGTCGTTCTGGAATGGTCTCGTATCGAGCCTTCCGGAATGGGACCGCCTGATCGAGGATTTCAACGTTGAGGCCTTCGGGCCGCAGTACAAGACCGAAATGGCAGGCAAGGCAAAGTCATGAGCGTAGGTCAGGATATCGTCCAGCCATATCAGAAGCTGCGAGAGAACCTCGCGCGCCGAGACCGAAGTCTTCGCGAGAAGGTTGTGAGTCTGGAAGAAGCGGCATCATTCGTCGGCGACGGCGCATCGGTTGGGATTGGGGGTTCGACCATATCGCGCACGCCGATGGCCATGATCTGGCAGTTGATCCGGGCGCGGAAGAAAGAACTTTCCTGTTCGCGCTGCATTATCTCGACTGACGGCGATCTGCTGCTGGGATCTGGTGCAGCCAATCACATCATTTCGAGTTGGTTCGCCCAAGGCATCCTGTGGGGCCTTTCGAAGGTGATGCGCCACCATGTTGAAGGCGGAACGGCGCGTTACGACGAATGGAGCCACATGGGTGTCGGCATGCGCTTCCGCGCCGGCGCGATGGGTGTTCCGTTCATGCCGATGCGTTCGATGCTGGGCTCCGATGTGGCTCGCATTCGTCCGGAGGCCAAGGAGTTCGATTGTCCCTTCACCGGTGAGAAAGTGCTGCTTGTCCCCGCGCTGAATCCGGACGTTGCGGTGATCCATGTGCAGCGCTGCGATGCTTATGGCAATGCCCAGATCGATGGCTTGCAGTTCATGGATATCGATCTTGCGATGGCAGCCAACCGCGTGATCTTGACCACCGAGCGGATTGTTTCCAACGATCAGATCCGTCGCGCGCCTGACCAGACCAAGATTCCATTCTTCTGCGTCGATGCGGTAGTTGAGGTGCCTTACGGCTCCGCGCCGCACGAATGTTATGGCGTCTACGAGCCGATGATGAACCATCTCAATGCGTACGTGGCGCAGGTGAACGGCGATCCCGTTGGTGGAATGAAGAAGTATCTCGACGAGTACGTCTACGGCCCGAAAACCTGGAACGATTTTCTTGCGAAGATCGGGATGGACGAAATCGTGACGGCGAGCCGCAGGGGCAGGAGCATTTTCGATGACTGAACAGAATCGTCATACAGCTTCGGAGATGCTGGCGATCCTGAGCGCGCGCCAGCTCAAGGAAGGTCAGGTTGTATTCGCCGGCATTGGCGTTCCCTTGCTGGCCGCGACGCTGGCGCAGCGCCTGCGTTGCCCTGGCCTGACAATCCTGTTTGAAGGCGGCGTGATCGGTGCGTTTGTCGAGCCCGGCAAGTTGCCGCCATCGACCAACGATCAGCGTTGTACCAAGCGTGCCAACATGGTGCTGGGCAGCGCCGAAGTTCTTCTGCTGCTGCAGCGCGGATATGTCGACGTCGGCTTCATGGGCGGCGCACAGATTGACAAGTACGGAAATCTGAACTCGTCTTTTATTGGCGATTCCGAGAAGCCCAAGACACGGCTTCCGGGGACTGGCGGCGGAAACGACATTTCCAGCCTGACCAACATGATCGTTGCGATGAAACACGAGAAGCGCCGCTTCGTTGATCAGGTCGATTTCATAACTAGCCCTGGCTTTATCCGCGGCGGAAAGTCCCGCGCTGAAAGCGGGCTGCCGGAAGGCGGCATGTTCCGTGTGATCACTGAACTTGCGGTGTTCGGCTTCGACGAGACCTCGCGCCGGATGAAGGTACTCGCCCTCAATCCGGGCATCACGCGCGAACAGGTCCAGGACAACACCGGTTTCGATCTGATTTTTGACGATCAGGTCAACGTTACTGAGCCGCCCACCGAGCACGAGCTGACCACGCTCCGAATGCTCGATCCCGATCGTCTCTTCATCGCATAAGAATAAACGAGGAAGCAAACATGACCCTACTGTCGAACACGTTCGGTATCGCCGCACGCAATTTCACTGCCTATCCCGAAATGCCGGATGCGAAAGCGCTGGTGGACTACGGTGTGCGCGTCGAGGAACTGGGCTACGATTCGCTCTGGGTCTGGGATCACATTCTTCTTGGTGTGGACCCGCACTTTCCGATCCTGGATTCGCTGACAACGCTGACCGCAATCGCCGCGCGCACCAGCAAAATCAAGCTCGGCACCGGCATTCTTGTTCTGCCGCTGCGCAACCCGGTTGCACTGGCCAAGCAGTTGTCCAGCATGGATCAGTTCTCAGGTGGCCGCCTGCTGATGGGCATGGCGTCAGGCTGGTACAAGCGCGAGTTCGATGCGATGGGTATTCCGTTCGACAAGCGCGGCAAGCTGATGGATGAAAATCTGGAAATCATGCGCCGTCTGTGGTCGGAGCCGATGGTCGATGGAAAGTACATGGCTCACGACATCTCGGCCGCGGTCATGTATCCTAAGCCGGCACAGCAGCCGACTCTGCCTATCCTTATCGGTGGCTATGTCGACAGGGTCCTGCAGCGCGCAGCAACTGTTGGCGACGGCTGGCTGACCTACTTCTATCCGCCCGAAGCTTTCGCAAAATCTTGGGCCAAGCTCCGCAACTTCGCCAAGGAGGGCGGCAAGGATCCTGACAAGCTTCTCAACGCTTCGCAATTGCCGATCATGATCGGTCCGTCCAAGGCTGCCGTTCAAGATGAGATGAACGAGTGGCTGATCAAGGAATGGGACTTCCCTGAACACAGCGACTGCTCGCGCGAGAGCGCCATCATGGGCAACGTCGATGAGTGCGTCGAGCAATTGAAGGCTCACCAGGCTGTCGGCGTTCAGAAGATCATCTTCGTGCCCTACAAGTACCGGATGGATCAGGTCGAACTGATCGCGAAGGAGATCATTCCAAGGCTGAGGGCGAAGTAACAACCCAAGCTGGAGCGGGCGATGCCCGGTCACCTATCATGATCAGTGTTTTTGATCTGTTCAAGATCGGGATCGGGCCGTCATCCTCTCACACGGTCGCCCCAATGAAGGCCGCAGCGGCCTTCATGTCAGCCCTTGATGAATCTCAGCGGTCGCGCCTGAGACGCTTGCAAGTCACGTTGCTTGGATCCCTTGCGTGGACCGGGCGTGGTCATGGAACGGACAAGGCCGTTATGCTTGGGCTTTCTGGTTTCTCGCCGGAGACTGTCGATCCTGATGAGGCGGACCGCCGCATCGCTGTCGTTGCTGCCACGGCCAAGCTCGTACTGAGGGATGGATTGACGATCCATTTCGACCCGGTACAGGATATCGTTTTCAATTTTGATGAGCCGACGCCGGTTCATCCGAATACGCTCCGATTTGCGGCCCTTGATCAGGCTGGCCACGAGTTGTGGGCCGAAACCTGGTACTCGCTCGGCGGCGGATTCGTTCAGCGAGAGGGCGAAACGGGTTCTGCAGCAGAGTCGTCCGCGGCCGTTCCATTCGACTACCGAAGCGCGGCTGAATTGATCGAAATGTGCGACCGCTCCGGTCTCTCGATCGCGCAGGTAGTGCTCGCGAACGAAACCGCGCTTTCAGATGAAGCGTCAGTCTACGATCGGCTCGATCGTCTCGTTGCGGTGATGTTCGACTGCATCGACCGTGGAATACGCACCGATGGTCAGTTGCCCGGTGGCTTGAAGGTCAAGCGTCGCGCTCGCTCGCTACATGCCCGGCTACAGGCTTCGGAGAGCCGCAATGTGCGGCATTCCATCGCAGCGATGGATTATGCCAGCCTTTATGCGATCGCTGTGAACGAGGAAAATGCGGCAGGCGGTCGGGTTGTTACTGCCCCGACCAATGGCGCCGCTGGCGTCATTCCTGCAGTTCTGAGGTATTACACCGACCATTGCGAGGGCTCCTCGCAGGACGGCGTCAGGATTTTTCTCCTGACCGGCGCAGCGGTTGGCGGGCTCTGCAAGATGAACGCCTCCATCTCCGGCGCTGAAGTCGGGTGTCAGGGGGAGGTGGGTGTGGCATGCTCCATGGCTGCGGCCGGCCTGACAGCGGCACTGGGTGGCAGCAACAGGCAGATTGAAAATGCCGCGGAGATCGGGATGGAGCACCATCTCGGAATGACCTGCGATCCGATTGGCGGGCTGGTGCAAATCCCCTGCATCGAACGCAACGCATTTGGCGCGATCAAGGCCATCAATGCGGCGTCGCTGGCGCTGAGCGGCGATGGGTCGCATCACGTTAGTTTGGATCAGGTTATCCGTACGATGCGGGATACCGGGGCCGATATGCAGACGAAATACAAGGAAACGGCGCGCGGAGGGCTCGCAGTCAGTGTGCCGGATTGCTGAAAAAACTTGACGGCGAGCGGCCTTTGCAGATGATACTAAGATACTAAAAATAGGACTATCTGGGTTCAGGATAACAGTTAGATAAATACAAGCGGACAACTGGCACAAGCTTTGCTTGAAAAAGACCTGATTTCCGCACTCAAACGGAGGAAATGGAAGATGGCGAAACACACCAAACTACTTGCGACAATCGCGTTGCTGTCGGTCGGCGTTGCCGGCCAGGCCGCAGCCCAGACGATCAAAATCGGCGTCAACGAACCGCTGACCGGACCCTTTGCTGCGTCGGGTACCTATGTCGTCAACGGCGCCAAGATCGCCGCTGATGAAATTAATTCCAAAGGCGGCATTCTCGGCAAGAAAATCGAGCTTGTCATCGAGGACAACAAGAGCAACCCGACTGAAGCTGCAGCTGTAGCCGAGAAGCTGATTACGGCCGACAAGGTGCCGGTCATCATGGGCGCCTGGGGATCGAGCCTGACGCTGGCCGTGATGCCGAAGCTGATGGAATACAAGGTTCCGATGGTGGTTGAGACGTCTTCGTCGGGCAAGATCACGACGACCGGCAATCCCTACATCTTCCGCATCTCTCCGCCGTCGTCGGTCGAAGCCGCGGCGTTCAAGCCAATTCTTCCCAAGCTGTCGATCAAGAAGGCGGACTTCCTTGTCATCAACAATGATTGGGGCCGCGGCGCCGCTGAAGATTTCGGAAAGGTCTTGAAGGCTGACAATATTCAGGTTGGCCTCGTCGAGACGATGGACCAGTCCGCTCAAGATATGAGCGCTCAGTTGTCGAAAATTAAGGCAACCGACTCTGACACGATCATGGTGACGACTGCTGTCGAGCAACTCACGCTCGTTCTGAAGCAGGCAACAGCACTCGGCATCAAGAAGCAGATCGTGACGACTGGCGGCTCGCAGAATCCCGATCAGTTGATCGATCAGGCTGGCGTCGCTGCTAACGGAACGTTCCACCTGACGACGTTCGCTCCGTGGTATCCGGACGAGACGCCGAATCCGCCGGCGACCAAGTACTTCCTTGGCGAATGGAAAAAGCGCGGCTTCAACTTCGCCGGCGCGACCGAGAGCTTCCGTGGATACGACGGCATCCGCACGATCGCGGCTGCTATCGAGAAGGCAGGCAAGGCAGAGCCCGAGGCGATCGCTGCCGCATTGTGGCAGACTGAACTGCTCGGCCTGAACGGCAAGATCAAGTTCGAGAAGCAGGGGCCCTCCGGCAAGGAGAGCGGGCAGAGCATGCCCAACGTCTACCTGATCAAGATCGACAACTCGAAGGTCGTTCTTCCCAAGCTGTAAGCATGGAGGCGCGAGCATCGTCTCGATGCCCGCGCCTTTCCATTCCAAAGGCACGGCGGCCTCCGCCGAACGATGAGTTTTGACCTGGATAAAGCTCGATGACTGAATTTCTGCAACACATGATCAACATGCTGATCCTCGGCAGCACATATGCGCTGCTCGGAATCGGCCTGACTTTGATCTTTGGCATCATGCGCGTGGTGAACTTTGCGCACGGCGAGCTTTATGCGTTCGGTGCGTACTTCGTGTACTTCATCGCTGTGATGCTTGGGTTCAACTTTTTTCTGGCGCTGCTTTTTGCGATTGTCGCCGGATGCCTTCTTGGCGCGCTGATTGAGTTCGTTCTTCTGCGTCCGATGCGAGGTGCCGATATCGACACTACAATGCTGATCATGATCGGTGCGATGATCGTGATGCAAAACGCAGAGCAGTACGTCTGGGGCGGCGTCGCGAAGGCAGTCAATACGCCGTTTCCGGAGACGCCGTTGACGATTGGTCCTTTCTCGGTGTCGTGGTTGAGGCTTTTCGTATTCTTCGCGGCGCTGGCGTTGATCGCCATCTCGTACTTCCTGATCAACCGCACCAAGCTCGGCAAGGCGATGCGTGCGACATTCCAGGACACCGACACCGCCTCGCTGATGGGTGTCAACATTCAGGCGATCTACATGGCCACCTTCGCCATCGGTTCGGCGCTCGCGGCGGCCGCAGGCGCGCTGCTCGGGCCGGTTTACGTGATCTCCCCGCAGATGGGCAACATCGCGTCGCTGAAGGCGTTTGCCATCGTCATTCTCGGCGGTCTCGGCAGCATCGGCGGCGCAACAATCGGTGGCTTCATCCTGGCCTTTGCCGAGGAGATGGGCGCCGGGTACATCTCGTCGGGTTACCGCGACGCCATGGGCTTTCTGATTATCATCGCGGTCTTGCTGTTCAAACCGACCGGACTCTTTGCACGATCGGAGCGAATTGGATGAAACGGCTTCTCCCCTGGGTTGCGATTGTCGTATTCGCATCGGTTCCGTTGTGGCTGAAGGATCCTTATCTCCTGAATGCCTTTATCACGACGGGCATCTTCATCATCGCGGCGATGAGCCTCAATTTGCTGCTGGGTTACACCGGCCAGCTGAGTCTCGGTCATGTCGCCTTTTTCGGTATCGGGGCTTACGTCAGCGCGCTGACGGCGCTCGGGTTCGACGTGGAACTGATCGGCGGCATCCGCGTCGTTCATGAGCCATGGCCCGTCTGGCTTGGCTTTATCATCGCCATACTCGTGTCCGGGCTGTGCGGATACATTGTGGGCAAGCTGTCGTTCCGGGTTCGCGGTGCCTACTTCGTCATTGTGACGATTAGCTTTGCGGAAGTCGTCCGACTTGTGGCGTTGAACTGGGTAGAACTGACCCAGGGTCCGCTGGCGCTGACTTCGATTCCGCCCATGACACTCGGACTTCCCGGGCTCGGCTATTTCGATTTCTTCAGCAAGCAATCGAACTACTATCTGGTCCTCGGCGTCGTGGTTATCTCCTACATCATCATCAGCCGCCTGGTGAATTCGCGGGTCGGGCGCGCGATGGTGGCGCTGAAGGAGAATGAATCGCTGGCGGTTTCCGTCGGTATCGACGTCACCCGCTATCTGGTTTTGGCCGCTGTCGTATCTGCCGGCATCGCTGGAGCGGCAGGAAGCCTGTACGCGCACTATCTGAAAATCATCGATCCCGACGTCTTCCTCTTTCTCTACACCGTTACCATGGTGATCATGGTGATTACCGGCGGCAAAGGAACGTTGGCAGGGCCACTCGTCGGCGGATTGATTTTCGGGTTCATCCCCGTTGTTGCGCGCTCGTTCGCCGCTCCGGAAATTCAGTGGATTCTCTACGGGGTGTTCATGATCCTGATCGTGTTCGTGCTGCCACAGGGGATCGTTCCGGCCATTGAAAAATGGTTCGGGGTCGATGAAACAAAGGATCCTGCCATTGCGCCGGAAGCCAAGATGCAGGATGCGCCATGATGCAGGCTCAAACAGCTAAGGTTCAAACAGCCAAGACGCTACCAGCGCTCTCGATCGAACACATTGCGGTTCACTTCGGCGGTCTTGTTGCGATCTCGGACATGAACTTCGTCGTTAACGAAGGCGAAGTCGTCAGTCTGATCGGGCCGAACGGCGCGGGCAAGACGACCGCGTTCAATGTCATCACGGGCTTCCTTCGGCCGACAAAGGGAGAAGTGATTTATCGCGGCACGTCGCTGAACAATCTGAAGCCGCACGAAGTTACGGCATTGGGCCTGGTGCGGACGTTTCAGCGCACCAGCGTGTTCCAGAGTGTCAGCGTGTTCGAGAATGTCATGATCGGCCTGCATCGCCGCGGCCGCTCGCAATTGTGGGATACCTTGCTGGCGCTGCCGCGGGAGCGTGAGTCTGAAAAGGAACTGCGGACACGCGCGGCGGAAATCCTGGCGCTGGTTGGTATTGAACGCCGCTCGCGTGAAATGGCAGGCTCGCTCGCCTATGGCGATCAGCGGCTTCTTGGTGTGGCATTGGCGTTGGCTGCGGATCCTTCGATGCTGCTGCTCGATGAGCCGGTCTCGGGCATGAACGCAACGGAGACAGCGCGATTCATGCAGCTTCTCGATAAGTTACGCGGTCTCGGCGTCACGATCCTGCTCGTGGAGCATGACATGCCAATGGTGATGGGCGTGTCGGACCGCATTGTTGTTCTTAACTACGGCCGGATCATTGCCGAAGGCCCACCGTCGGCAATTCAGGGTAATCCTGAAGTCATTCGTGCTTATCTCGGGCAAGGAGTGAAGAAACGTGCTAGAGATTAGCGATCTCGTTTGCCGTTACGGCAAGGTTGAAGCGATCAAGGGTATCTCTCTCTCGATCAAGCAGGGGCAGCTCGTCGCGCTGATTGGCGCGAACGGGGCCGGGAAGAGCACGACATTGCGCTCCATTTCTGGAATCTTGCCCTCAGCGTCTGGCCGCATGATCTTCGAAGGAGAAGACATCACCCGGTGTTCGGCGCGGGAGATTCTGGCGCGAGGTATTGCCCACTGTCCTGAAGGACGCCGGGTGTTCCCTGACATGACAGTCGAGGAGAACCTCGATATGGGGGCGTATCTGCGGCGTGACGCTGATGGTGTTGCAGAGGATCGTGATCGGATTCTCACGCAGTTTCCCCGGCTTGCGGAGCGGCGCAGTCAGGTGGCAGGAACTCTGTCGGGCGGCGAGCAGCAGATGCTGGCAATCGGCCGCGCGATTATGTCCAAACCGAAGCTGATGATGTTCGATGAACCATCCCTGGGGCTCGCGCCGAATATTGTGGAGCAGGTGTTCGAGATCATCGACGGAATCCGCAAATCAGGCACCACGGTGCTGATGGTGGAGCAGAATGCCTACTCCGCGCTGGATATGTGCGACTATGCTTATCTGATGGAAGCTGGGTCGATCGTATTGTCGGGGCGGGGAGAAGAGTTGATCGACGACAAGCACATTCGCGAGGCTTATCTCGGCGGCTGACGATCTGACGGCGCAATTGTGCGCGCCACTTTGTGTGTAAAAAATCGCCGTGCTCCTTCATGGAGCGCGGCGAAAATTTTAGCGGGTGCCTTAGCTGGCGCGATTCTGGGTTGTCTCCCGGCGAATGCCGCCGGCGGTTTCCTCGCGTTTCACTTCCGGAAACAGCCACATCGCGAACACCATGAAGACGCCCAGAAACACCACGAGATACTGAACGCGCTCGTGGCCGAGCGTGTGTTGCATATAGAATGCGACGGCCGCGACAATGATAACGACCAAAGACAGCGCCAATTTGATCTTCACGGGCATCGATTGCTCCTTTGGTTATATGGACAGAACGTCACGACAGGATCGCGAACGCTGAACCGCCGACTTTGGCAAGTACGGCGAGCGCCAGGATCTGAATGCCGACTAATACGGATAGTTCGATTGTTGTGTTACGCAGGGGCCAGCGCCATTCCTCGAATAGCGCTGGCGTGAACAGGAAAATAAGTCCGCTGACGACGACCAGCGTGCTCCACCGCAGTTCGGCATATCCGTAGAGTACAGTGCCGGCGAGCAGCATCGCGAGCAGAACGACGTTGCCGATAATCAACAAGGTTGCGGGAAGCGACCTTGCCGCGTCGGGCCGGGCATCGAGCGGAAATTTTCCAGCAACTATGAGAAAGGCAACGCCACAGACGGTTGCCAGTCCGGCGAACCAAACCAGGGACAACCAGTTCGGCTCAATCGTGCTCATGTCGAATCTCCCGCGCGTTTATTCGGCGGGCGTGGCAAAGCCCGAGCGCTGGCCGACAGCGTCGGGTTTTGGCGTACGCGAGGTTTTACGCATGTTTTTGCGGATGTAACGGGTGTCGTAGCCGTTGAAGATGTGGCCGATCAGTCCGCGATCGAGATCCGATGTGCCGAACAGCCAGTCCATTACGGGGAAGGTCAGGTTCATGTTTCGCTCCATCATGATCGATTGATTGTGATGAGCCGCATGATGCCGCCGGATGGTGTTGACGAACGGCATGTTGCGGACGAACCAGTTTTCGTCGACGTGGCAGCAGAAGTGCATGAACTCATAGATGAGATACATCGATGTCGTGGTGCAGATCAGTAGCCAGCCGACGTTCGGTGACACCAGCCACCCCAGCACGAGTGCCGGCGGAATCGACATCAATGTGAAGGTGACCAAGGCGTAGGGCGGGAAAAACGTCACGCGCCAGTCGTTATGGTCCGCGAAGCGCATCTCCTCTTCGGTGAAGAATTGGTGATGCATCAGGGTGTGCCGGTTGTAGATCGCACGGAATGCCTTGATCTGCGACGGTCGGTGCATGACGAACCGGTGAATCCACCATTCGAAGAAATTTGCCGCCAGGAAGGTGACAGGCACGATCAGCCATTCCCACCAGCGAACATTGCCGATGTTGGCGATGTAGACCGAGAGGGCAGTGAGCCCGATCACATAAATGACGAAGGCGTGGAGCCAGCCATTGTACCAGCCAGCGATGCGATCCCTGTAGGTGGCCCGGTATTTACGCTGCCGGTCGGTCATTGGGCTGGATGAGAGTTCCATGGCGCAATCTCCGTCATTTTCTGAACGGCCGGCGACGTCGTCCAGCCTCTTCGATCTGACATATCACCAATCTATTAGACCGGCAACCGGCATTGCGACACTGCGGCACGCAAAAAGTGCTTGCTGAAATCTGTCTGATATATTTATCGTATGGCAACGGCGCACGGCAGATGCGCTTCGCTAACATGGGAGGATATCAATGAGGCTCACCCGTCGTGCCTTTTCGAAGCTCGCAGGTGCCGGTGTTGCCGCCGCCGCGGCGCCCCAGCTATTTGCCCCGGCCATTGCGCAGGACAAGCCATTCAAGATCGGCATCATCGCACCACGCTCCGGTGTCGCCGGTACCGCCGGCGAATGCGGTATCCGCGCCGTGCAATGGGCGGCGGACCGTATGAACAACGAGGGTGGCATTGCCGGACGCAAGTTCGAGCTTGTCATCGAAGAAGAGACCAACCCCAAGGACACGATCGAACGTTTCCGTCGCCTGGTGCTGCAGGAGAAGGTCGAAAGCGTCCACGGACTGATCTCGACAGGCGTTAGCCTTGGCGTAGCTCCTGTTGCGGAAGAAGAGCAGTCGCTCCTGGTGATGTGGGATGGCACCACGCAGGATGGCGTCAAGGAAGTGATGCCGAAGTCGCGCTATGTATTTCGCTCGACTGACAATGAATGCGAGGCTGTGATGGCGTCGCTGCTCGCGGTCAAGCACTTCAAGGGTAAATTCAAACGGGTCGCTGGCATCAATCCGGATTACTCCTACGGCCGCAACAACTGGGAAGCTTTCCGGCAGATTCTCGCACGCTATGGTGTGGAGGCTGAGTTCGTCGCCGAGCAGTGGCCAAAGGTTGGCACCCTTGATCTGACATCACATATCGCCGCGCTCAAGGCCGCCAAGCCCGATCTGATCTTCTCATCGATGCTGTTCGCCGATCTTCCGGTATTCATGAAGCAGGGCGCTGCGGCGGGTCTGTTCGACGGCGTAAAGGTCGTGCTGCCGGCGGCCGGCTGGCAACTCAATCAGCTCAAGAAAGAATTCATGCCCGAGGGCGTGATCTTCGGACACAACACCCTCTATTTCGATCATCCGCAGGCATCGCCGCTGCAAAAGGCTTTTGTTCAGGATTACATGGATCGCTACAAGGAGGCGCCGCACTGGGAAGCGGATCGTGCCTACTTCGCGCTCGCAAGTTACAAGGCGGGCGTTGAAGCCGCGCAGAAAGCCGCGAAGAAATGGCCGACGCCGGATGTGGTCGCGGAAGCAATGCCCGGCCTCGAAGTGGAAAGCCTCGGCGGCAAGGGCCGATTCCGCAAGGACAAGATCGCGGAGCAGGTGTTCTATCAGGGGCCGTCGACAAACACGAACAAGTACGATTTCCCGACATTGGCTTCGATCGACACATTCCAGGCCGAACAGCTGCAGAAACCGCCGGGCGCGGATTTCTGGGAATGGATCAAGACCGCCAAGATGCCTGTCTGAGCCATGACGGCGATCGTCGATATCATTCTCGGTGGGACATTCCACGCCGCCATCCTGTTTCTGGTGGCGGCGGGGCTTCAGCTCGTATTCGGCGTGCAGCAGATCGTGAATCTCGCCTGTGGCTCATTTTATGCCCTCGGCGCATATTTCGGGATTACCGCGGTCGCTGTTGCGATGAAGTTCGGATTGCCGCCGCTCATGTTCTTTCCTGTGCTTATTCTCGCGGGGCTTGTAATCGGCGTCGTTGGACTGCCAATCGAGCGGGTGCTGCGTACGGTGTACCGCCGGGACGAGAGCTATCAGTTGCTGCTCACTTTCGGCCTGCTTCTGATGTTTCAGGATGTCTTTCGCTTCACGTGGGGCGCGACGCCGCGCACCATGGACAATGCCTACATGATATATGGCACGACCCATATCATGGGTGTGCAGGTGCCGACCTATAATCTGCTGGTGATAGCGGCGAGTATCGGCATTGCCGCCGCGCTAGGGCTGTTTCTGCAACGTACGAAAACCGGCCGCATCGTGCGGGCGACTGCGGAAAACCGCGATATGGCCGAAGGACTCGGTGTCAATGCGTCGAAAATTTTCGCGCTTGTCTTCACCGTTGGCTGCACGCTCGGAACGGTCGGCGGCGCACTGGTTGTCCCATCCAGTGCTGCGTCGCTCGACATGGCCGTTGAGCTGGTCGTGGAGGCGTTTGCCGTCGTTGTGATCGGCGGGCTGGGAAGCATGCGCGGCGCGCTTGTCGGTGCGTTGATCGTCGGACTGATGCGTGCGGCATCGATCTCGATCATGCCGGAAATGGAGCTGCTGTCAGTCTATCTCGTGGTCGTCGCGGCGCTCATCCTCAGACCCGCCGGTTTGTTTGGCAAGGTGACGGCATGAGTGAACAATCCATCGATCTCTCGCTGAGTGCGCCGAGGCGGAACCCGCTCCCCCGGATCAAGGGCCTTTGGGTCTTTTTCGGCTTGATCGCGATTATGGGTCTGCTTCCGCTTGTCGCATCGCCGTATGCGCTTCTCTTGCTCGTGCCGTTCTTTGCCTACGCAATCGCGCTGTTTGGATTCAATCTTCTGTTCGGAACGACGGGCCTGCTGTCGTTTGGGCACGCCCTTTTTCTTGGCGTCGGTGCGTATACTGCATCGACACTGACGTCAAAATTCGGTGTGCTGAGTTTCGAACTGATTGTTTTGACCAGTGCTGTGGTCTCCGCTCTTGTTGCGCTTGTTATTGGCGTTCTTTGCGTTCGCTACACCCGAATCTTCTTTGGGATGCTGACGCTGGCTTTCGGGATGCTGTTTCATTCCTTCCTGTTCAAGTTCTACAGCGTTACCGGCGGCGACCAGGGGATGCGCGTGTTGCGTCCGCTGCTGTTCGGCATGGAATGGCGCGGAGGCAAGACCGCATTTCTCACGGGGCCTTTCTATTACTATGTGCTGGCGTTGCTGGCGCTGTTGGGAGCAACGATGTGGCGCATCACCCAGTCGCCATTTGGTTTGCATCTGAAGGCAATCCGGGAAAACGCCGGCAAGGCGGCTTACGTAGGCGTGCAGATTTTCCGTATGAGGCTGGCGGCGTTCGTGATCTCGGCGGTTTATGGCGGGATCGGCGGAACGATTCTCGCAATCACCACTGGCCTGGCCGATCCCGAACTCGCGTATTGGACCCACTCCGGCAACCTCGTTTTCATGGCGGTCCTTGGCGGTAGCGGAACTTTTGTCGGCCCGGCCATCGGCGCGCTCGCCTTTGTGCTGTTGCAGGACTTCGTGATGGCGATCACGCAGTACTGGCGCTTTGTGATGGGCGGCGTCCTGGTTCTGCTTGTTATCTTCTTGCCACAAGGCTTGTCAGGTGCCGTCGAGATGCTCGTCTCTCGCAAAGCAGGGGGCAGATGATGCATCCGATCAGTACATCGCCGGATGTCCGGGCGCCGCTATTCGAGACCATCAGCGTTTCCAAACACTACGGCGCATACAGAGCGCTACAGGACGTGTCTTTCCACGTCGCCGACGGCGAGTTCGTTTCGATTGTCGGACCAAACGGCGCAGGCAAGACCACCCTTGTTAATGTTGTCACCGGCCTGTTGCGGCCGACCATCGGCGAGGTTCGCTTTCTCGGGAACGACATCGCAGGTGTGGGTCCGGTTGAGTTGGCCCGGCGCGGAATGTCGCGTGCTTTCCAGCTCGTGAATGTATTTCCAGCGCTGACGGTACGCGAAACCCTTGCGGTTGCAGTTGCTTCGCGCTTGCGGCGCATCGCCAATCCATTCCGTTCGCTGTCGAAAGACAGCGAACTTCAGGCCGACGTTGAGCGCGTGGCGGAGGTTCTCGGTCTTCGCGCCAAGCTGGATACGGTGGCATCCACCCTTTCCCAGGGTGAAAAGAAGCTGCTGGATATTGCCAGCGCTTTTGCACTTAATCCGACAGTCATCCTGCTCGACGAGCCGACAAGCGGCGTGTCCACGGCAGACAAGCATTCCATCATGGAAGTTCTCGTGTCGGCAGCGAAGGCGGCAGGGGTACGAGCCATCGTTCAGGTCGAGCATGACATGGATCTCGTGGCGCGCTATTCGCACCGGATCGTGGCCCTGCAGGAGGGCAGGGTCCTGGCCGACATGCCACCAGACCGGTTCTTTGCCGATCCGGCGATGATTTCGGCCGTCGTGGGAACAAGGCCGCCGACCCTGAGGAGGGCGTCGTAATGCTCGAGCTGTCCAACGTAAAAGTCGATATTCAGGGCAGCCGCATTCTCAACGGTATCAGCCTTTCGGTTGCGGCGGGCGAACTCGTCTGTCTGGTCGGCCGTAACGGAGCGGGCAAAACCACGACATTTCGCAGCATTATGGGTTATCGCCGTCCGCTATCCGGTGAGATGACTTTTGACGGCGCCGATCTGACGAAGCTTCCGACGTGGCGGATCGCCCAGAGCGGGATCGGCTTCTCGCCAGAAGAGTCTGAAGTTTACGCCGACCTTACCGTGGCTGAAAACATCGAGCTTTCGACATGGACGCGGCCGACCGGTCGGCCGGCTCAGGAGCGCATCGAGGAAGCTTATGCGGTCTTCCCGAAACTGCGGCAGTATCTTGCGCGCGGCGGTGCGCAGTTGTCAGGCGGCGAGCGCAAGATGGTGTCCATTGCACGTGCGCTGACGCTTGATCCGAAGCTTCTGTTGCTGGACGAGCCGTTCGAGGGATTGTCGCCAGCCATCATTCCGCTGATTGCAGAGGGCGTCGCGTCGATCCGGGCAATGGGGAAGGGCGTGCTGATGGCGGAATCGAATGTCCATCACATCCCTGACTACGTCGATCGCCTCTATGTGCTGGAGCGCGGCGAACTGATGTTTTCCGGCTCTCTGGCAGAAGCGCACCGCGACCGCGACGTCATGCGTGTGATCGCCGGCGAGGTCGAAATGACGCACTAGTCCGATCGGCAGCCGGGACGCAATGAGTGGAGAGAAAGAATGAAACATTATGTTGGCGACCGGACGATCGACGGCGTGAAGGTGACAGTCGACGGTGCACCGTTGAATCCCCGAACCGATGTGATGGAGTATAGCAAAAATGGCTTTGAGTGGAGCTATGAGGGGCCGGAGCCGCGCCAGCTCGCGTTGGCGCTGCTCGCCGACCATCTTGGCGACGCGGCTGCTGCGAGAACGGCAGTCGATCCGTTCATGCGCGCCGTTGTGGCTAATTTCGGCAACGAATGGGAGATGACGTCATCCGATATCGATCTGGCGCTCAAGGCGCTGGGTGGTTCCGGGAAGGCAGTCGCATAGATGCCGCTTCAGTATCGCGCGGCAGTTCTCCACGCATCGAAGGCGCCGCTCGTCATCGAGACCGTCACTGCGGCTGCGTTGAAACCCACAGACGTTCTGGTGCGAATTCGTGCGGCGGGATTGTGTCACACCGATCTTGAAGTAATTGAAGGATCGTTGCGCTTTCCGATGCCGATCGTGCTCGGCCACGAAGCGGCCGGCATCGTCGAGGAGGTCGGCTCAGCCGCGCGGGGTGTAAGGAAGGGCGATCACGTCGTCTTGTCGTGGAACCCGCACTGCGGCCATTGCTTCTATTGCGATCGCGACTTGCCGATCCTTTGCGAGGAATATCTCGGCGAAGGTCCGAAGGCGAGGTCATTCGATGGAGAGAGCCGCGCAAGGCTTGCTGACGGCCGTGACGTGCAGCAGCTGATGTTTCTCGGATCGTTTGGTGAATATTGCATCATACCGGATCAGCAGGCGATTGCAGTCCCGAAGGAGATTCCGTTTGATCGTGCCTGCTTGATCGGTTGCGGCGTAATGACCGGCGTTGGCGCCGCCCTGAATCTGGATGCGATCAAACATGGCGACGCGGTCATGGTGATCGGCTGTGGCGCAGTGGGTCTGGCGGCGGTGCAGGGTGCGCGGCTGGCAGGGGCTGGTACGATCATCGCTGTTGACCTCGATCCTGCAAAGCTTGCATTGGCGCTAACCATGGGCGCAACCCACACCGTCAATGCGTCAAATGACGATCCTGTCGCTGCGGCAAAGAGTGAGACGGGCGGCCGCGGTGTTGACGCCGTGATCGAGTCCGCCGGCAGCCTCGTGGCTTTCCGTGTCACCGCCGAAGCGGTTCGGCCAGGCGGCAACGTAATCTGGCTTGGCAAGGTCGACGTGCAGCAGGATGTATCGTTCCGGTGGGGTTCCCTCATGCAGGAAAAACGCATCCGCCGTGTCAGTTATGGCAACGCACGGCCGCGCCGCGACTTTCCGATGCTGGCGCGCGCCTATCTCGACGGATCGCTGATGTTAGATGATCTGATTTCGCGCCGTCTCTCTCTCAACGACATCAATGCGGGATTCGACGCGCTGAAACGTGGCGAAACCATTCGCAGCGTCGTGATGTTCGATTGATCTCGGATCAGGTATCGAGCGTCTTGCGCGCGAAATCCTCAATATAGTCGATCAGCTTATCGGAGGCGGCGGCCGCGATTTTGGGCTTCTTCCCGGCGACAGCTTCTGCGACCGCGGCATGCAGCTTCGCGGCCAACGGCAGATCTGCAACTTCCTGATAGTGCTGATACCAGAAGCGGCGGGAGAGAGCGTTCATGAGGCCCATCGATCGCCGCGCAAATTCATTGCGCGCGGTCGTTGCGATCAGGAGATTGAATTTCTGATCGAGGCGCATGAATTCGATGTCGTCCGCCTGAGCCGCCGCCTTGAGCATTCCACGAGCCACTTCGGCGAATTCCTGACGTTCTTCGGGGGTGGCGCGTTCTGCTGCCAGTTTCGCCATTAGCCGCTCAAGCTCGCGGCGCACTTCGAGAAGCCGCAACTGCAGCCTGAGATTGATTTCCGAGACCATGATGCCGCGCCTCGGCATGATCACCACGAGACCGTCCCGCGCGAGACGTTGCAGCGCCTCACGAATCGGAGTCCGGCCGATCTTCAGTTTTAGTGCAAGGGTGTGTTCGGACAGTATGGTGCCGGGAGTAAGCTGAAGGGTGACGATCATTTCTTCGAGTTCTCGATAAGCACGATCTGTCAGCGTTCCGTCATCGGCCTCCGGATTTTGCGCCGCGCGCTTTGTAGTCTTTTTAGATTTCAATTCACTCACCATGCGCCGTAAATCGATCCGATCAGCCCAAGCATATATTCGTAGTATATCAATGACAAGAACTCGAGCTCGCACGAGACAGGGGAGAGTCTTTGCGACGGCAGACGCGGTCTGTCCGACGCTTTACGCAACTCCGGAAATGCAACTGGCTCGTCAGGTCAGATATGCATAGCCATGAATTCTCCAGTACAAGCACCGAATTGTCTGGTTGCGGGTAAGTCTCGGAGACTTGCATGGCGCTGGCGGTCTCCATAAATGCGGGCTAACGTAGGGGCTCGACAGGAATGAAAACACTGAGCGAGTGCTTGGACAATGACGTCGGGGGCTTAGCGATGCAATCGAAGGTGTTATCTGATCGTTTCTGGAGCTCCGGACGAAACAAATCTCTCCTGGCGCTTGTCGCCGTTGCAATTGGGATCGGTCTGGCCGGCTGCGAGAAGCCGGCTCAAGCGCCCGCTGCCAGTGCGCCCGCTGTCACGGTCGCCAATCCGACAAAAAGAACGGTGACGGACTGGGACGAGTTTACTGGCCGCTTTGATGCGATTGAGCAGGTTCAGGTCCGCGCTCGTGTGACAGGCTTTGTCATGAGCGTCGACTTCAAGGATGGCGCCATCGTCAAGACCGGCGATCTTCTTTATGTCATCGATCCACGGCAGTATGAGGCGGCAGCCGAACAGGCTCGTGGTCAGCTTGCGGACGCCAAGGCCAAGGTCGACCTGGCAGAGCGCGAGTTGGCGCGAGCTGAAACGCTGGTGAAGACTTCAGCCGTCTCCGAGAGCGTTGTTGATCAGCGTCGCCAGACGCTGTCTGCGGCCCAGGCGGCAACCATGCAGGCGGAGGGTGCTCTAAAGCGAGCGCTTCTTGATGTTGAGTATACCAGGGTGGTCGCCCCGATCGACGGCCGCGTCAGTCGCCACCTTGTGACGGTGGGTAATCTTGTACAGGGAAGCGAAAGCGGTGCGACGCTGCTGACGTCCATTGTCTCGCTCGATCCGATCCACGTCTATTTTGATATGGATGAGTCGATTTACATCAAGAACAGTCGATTGTGGTTTGAAGGAAAACGGCCGAGTTCGCGCGACACAGCCAATCCGGTTCAGGTGATCCTCTCCGGTGAGACAAAGCCCTCGCACGAGGGCTTTGTTGATTTCCTCGACAATCGACTCGACATCGGTACGGGCACGTTGCGAGGCCGAGGGCTGGTTAAGAATCAGGATCTGTCAATTCTTCCCGGTCAGTTTGCGCGCGTTCGGGTGCTTGGCAGCGCGCCTTATGAGGCGTTGCTGCTACCCGACACCGCCATCGCAACGGACCAGTCGCGCAAGATCGTCTTTGTCGTCAAAGCCGATAATACTGTCGAAGCGCGTCCCGTCGTTCTTGGTCCTCTTGATGATGGTCTGCGGGTTATTCGTGAGGGTCTGAAGCCCGACGACCAGGTCGTCATCGACGGACTTCAGCGCGTCAGGATCGGGGCCAAGGTTACGCCGCATCCGCCAGCTGCGAGTGGCGGGGCCAAGCCATGAATCTTGGACGCCTCTCCATAAACCAGCCGATTCTGGCGATGGTTTTGTCGATCGTGCTGCTTATCATCGGTGCGATTGCATACACGACTTTGCCAGTGGCGGAATATCCGCAGGTGGCGCCGCCAACGGTTGTCATCACCACGCAGTATCCGGGCGCCTCCGCGCAGACCGTCTCGGACACCGTTGCGACGCCAATCGAACAGGAGATCAACGGCGTCGAGGATATGGAGTACCTCTACAGTCAGGCGACATCGAACGGCCAGTTGAACATCACTGTCACGTTCAAGCTGGGGACGGATCTCGATAAGGCTCAGGTGCTGGTTCAGAATCGGGTGGCGATAGCACAGCCTCGCCTGCCTGAGGAAGTTCAGCGCAACGGTGTCGTCACTCGCAAGAATAGCCCCGACCTCATGATGGTCGTGTTCATGCTGTCGCCCGATGACACTTACGACCAGCTCTATATTTCCAACTATGCTTTGCGGCAGGTGCGCGACCAGTTGCTGCGGCTCGACGGCATCGGCGACATCCAGATTTTCGGAGCGCGCGATTATTCGATGCGCTTGTGGCTCGATCCGGACAAGATTGCGACGCTGGGTATGACGGCAGGCGACGTGATTGCCGCTATACGAGCGCAGAACCTTCAGATCGCAGGCGGTCAGATCGCCGAACCGCCCATTACGGATCGCGCTTTTCAGCCGAATCTTACCTTCACCGGCCGCCTGAAAGATCCTCAGCAATTCGAGAATATTGTGATCAAGGCGGGAGCCGATGGTCGCATCGTCCGGCTGCGCGACGTCGCGCGTATTGAGCTTGGTGCGCTGAGCTCAACGACCAATGGTTTCCTGCTCCGGAAATCAGCTGTCGCAATGCTGGTTTTCCAGCGCCCCGGCTCGAATGCGCTTGCCACCGCAAAGAATATCTCTGACGAGATGGCGCGGCTCAAAACCGAGTTTCCGAAGGGCCTGGAATACAACATCGGTTACAATCCGACCGAGTTCATCGCTGAGTCGGTTCACGAACTGATCAAGACCATTTACGAGGCGATGGTTCTGGTGGTCATTGTCGTCCTTGTATTCTTGCAAGGCTGGCGTCCAGCGATCATTCCCATCATCGCGATCCCGGTATCGCTTGTTGGCACCTTTGCGGTGATGGCAGCGCTGGGATTTTCGATCAACAATCTCACGCTGTTCGGGCTTGTGCTCGCAGTCGGCATTGTTGTCGACGACGCGATCGTCGTGGTTGAAAATGTCGAGCGGCATCTGGTTGCGGGCTTAAGCAGACGTGAGGCAGCGCTGCTCACAATGCAGGAGGTTGGTGGTGCACTGGTATCGATTGCGCTGGTGCTGTGTGCGGTGTTCGTGCCTACCGCATTCCTGGGGGGTATCTCCGGTCAGTTCTTTCAGCAGTTCGCCGTCACCATAGCTGTCGCCACGGCGATTTCGTGCTTCTGTTCCCTAACGCTGTCGCCGGCGCTGGCGTCGCTGATCCTGCAGCCGCATCACGAGAAGAAACCACCAGCGAGCTGGAACCTGGTCGCGCGGGGCTGGGGAGCCGCGATCGGCGTGTTCAATCGCGGGTTCGATCGGCTGTCGCACAGCTACGGACATCTGGCTGACTTCGTTATTCGGCATTCCGTTGTGATGCTGCTTGTGTATGTTGCCTTGATTGCTTCTGCGGGGTGGCTGCTTGTCAGCACACCACAGGGCTTTATCCCGGCGCAGGATCGCGGATATGTGATTCTCGCGGTGCAACTCCCTGGGGCCGCCTCATTGGCTCGCACCACCGAAGTTGTTCGTCAGATTGAAAAAATAGCACTCGATACGCCCGGCGTTGTTCGTGTGCCAGCGCTCGCCGGTCTGTCGGGCGCGACACGGACTCAATCGAGTAATGCCGCGGCTCTATTTCCGGTTTTCGAAGAGCCTCAAATTCGGCTGAAGAAGGGACTCACGGCGGACGTTATCACTGCCGAGTTGCGCAAACGGCTGTCCAGCATTCAGAGTGCTTTTATCATCGTTATTCCTCCGCCAGCTGTTCCGGGCATTGGCACCGGCGGCGGATTTTCCATGCGCGTCCAGGATATTCAGGGCCGAGGGGCTGAATTGCTGGCGGCGGCAACCGATGAACTCGTGGCGGCGGCACGCAAGGAGCCAGGGCTGACAGCGGTGTTCTCACCGTTCACCGCAAATACTCCGCAGGTCTTCGTCGAAATCGATCGTCAGAAGGCACAGATGCTTGGTGTGCCCATTCAGAATGTGACGGAAGCGATTGAGGTGTATTTCGGCTCGTCCTATGTGAACGACTTCAATATCCTCGGACGCACCTATCACGTCACAGCCCAGGCTGATTTGCCGTTCCGCAAGGAAACGTCGGATCTTGCCCGCCTGAAAACACGAAATTCGGCGGGCGAAATGGTGCTGCTAGGAAGCGTCGTGAACTTCAAGGACACCGCCGGCCCTGATCGGGTCGCACGTTACAATCTGTATCCGGCCGCTGAACTTCAGGGTGATACGGTACGGGGAACGAGTTCGACGACCGCGATCAACATCATGCAGAAGCTTGCGAAAGAGACGTTGCCGAGCGGTTTCGCGTTCGAGTGGACCGATCTTTCCTATCAGCAGGTGAAGGGTGGAAACTCAGGTCTCTACGTGTTTCCGATCTGCGTGCTGTTTGTGTATCTCGTGCTTGCCGCGCAATACGGCAGCTGGACGCTTCCATTTTCCGTGATCCTGATTGTGCCGATGTGCTTGCTTGCCGCAACCGTCGGCGTGCGCATCATGGGCCAGGACATTAATATCCTGACCCAGATCGGTTTCGTTGTGTTGGTCGGGCTGGCGGCCAAAAACGCCATTTTGATCGTGGAGTTTGCGCGCGACATCGAACGTGAGGGACGCAACCAGCTCGAGGCCGTTGTTGAAGCGTGCCGGCTCCGATTGCGGCCGATCCTGATGACCTCGTTCGCATTCATTCTCGGTGTGCTCCCGCTGGTGATTTCATCGGGATCGGGATCGGAAATGCGTCAGGCAGTCGGCGTCGCTGTATTCTTCGGCATGCTTGGCGTCACGTTTTTCGGTCTGGTTTTCACGCCGATATTCTACATCTTGGTGCGCAGGCTGTTCCCGGGCAGTGTCGTAATGGAGCCGAGGACCACGGAAAGCGTTCCAGGCTAGTCCGTCTGCTGCTTCATTCTGTCGACGAGCAACTCCGCGACGCGGAGACTTGAAGGCGTGGTGTTGCGGGCTGCGAGTTGCACCAGCGTCACCTGTGTTGCTTCCAGCCGCTTATCGCGCAGCGGGATCGCGACCAAGGTGCCGGAGACCAGTTCAGGCATCGCCGCGTTCCGCGGCAGGAAAGTCCCGAGACCGGTCTTGGCAGCCATCGTTCGTGCGAACGCGATGGAGTTGGTTTCGCTGTAGAGATCGAGCTCCACGTTTGCCTTTGCGCAGGCGCGATCGATTTCCTGGCGAATGCCAAACGATGGATCGGGCAAGATGACACGAAGTCCAGCCAGTTCCTTGATGGTACAGTGGTCCTTGCCGGCCATCGCATGATGCGGCGCGACCATCAGGCATAGCGATTGCCGCATGCGGGCCAGTTCGATCAGATCGCGTCGGGGTGCGCGACCGAAGACCAGCCCGAGATCGACCTCGTGCCGTCCGACCATTTCGGCCACACCGCGTGATCCCACGGTGGTCACCGCGATTGAAATACCGGGATAGTCTCTCGAAAGGTCGACCACAAAATCCGACACGAAGCTTGCCAGCAGTCCCTCCACGGTTGCGAGCTTGACGTGCCCGCGCTGCAGCGAATCAAACTCCTCAACCTGGGCACGGACACGATCCAGTTTCGCCTGGCTCTCTTGTGCATAGCGATAGAGCAGGTGGCCGGCATTGGTCAGATTCATTCCCCGTGCACCGCGTTCGAACAATTTGACCGAGAGTTCGTCTTCAAGCCCTTGCACCTGCCGGCTGATCGCGCTGGGTGCAATGCGAAGAGATTCTGCGGCACGTTTGATCGAGCCGCGCTCCGTGACCTCGCGAAAATACCTGATAGCGGTGGATTCGATCATGTTTGCGGGCCGATTGTTGGGGTGGAGGGATGCTGGAAATCAGGCAGGCGGTGCCTAGTGTTCGAATATTCAG
>Ga0310345_10000142_pt1 | contig 145898 bp, 135 predicted proteins | sample HC15DNA20500_MG_FD_204667 | JGI IMG/M metagenome (GOLD analysis project Ga0310345, IMG submission 204667) | Marine microbial communities from station ALOHA, North Pacific Subtropical Gyre - HC15-DNA-20-500_MG | ecosystem: Environmental > Aquatic > Marine > Oceanic | place: Pacific Ocean... | reverse complement strand
CCCGCGACGCTGTTGAGGATCGCGAACAGTGCGATGAATCCGGCGACATGCACCAGCACCGGCGCATTGGTCAGCGGCTTGAACAGCGCGCGTTCGATGACGATGCCGCCGATGAACGAGATCACCAGCGTCAGCAGGAAGGCCGGCCAGAACGACAGGCCCCACTGCATCAACTGCCAGGCGATGAAGGTGGAAAACATCGCCATTTCGCCCTGGGCGAAGTTCAGGTGGTCGATGGCCTGATAGATCATGACCACGGCCAGCGCCATGCAGGCGTAGATCGCGCCTGTGGCAATGCCAGCCAGGACTTGGTTGGTAAACAGTTCCATGGCTTGGTCCTCAGTATCCGAGATAGGATTTGCGGATGTCTTCGTTGTTCGCGATTTCCTTCGCGCTTCCCGACATCACGATGCGTCCGGTTTCGATCACATAGGCCTGTTCCGCGAGTTCGAGCGCGAGCTGGGCGTTCTGTTCGACCACCAGGATCGTCACCTTGTGCTCGCGGTTGATGCGGCCGAGGATTCCGAACAGGTCGCGGACGATGAGCGGCGCCAGACCGAACGAGGGCTCGTCGAGCAGCATCAGCCGGGGACGCAGCATCAGCGCGCGGGCGACCGCGAGCATCTGCTGTTCGCCGCCCGACAGCGTTCCCGCCTGCTGGGTGTGGCGCTGCTTGAGCACGGGGAAGAATCCGTACATCTGCTCGATGTCGTTCTCGATCTCCTTCTTGCCGCTGCGCGAGATGGCGCCGAGCTGAAGGTTTTCCTCGACCGTCATGTTGGTGAAGGTGCCGCGGCCCTGCGGCACATGGGCGATGCCGAGCCGCACCACGTTCTCGGTGGACACGCCGGCGAGCGACTTGCCGTCGAACTCGATGTTGCCCGTGGAGCGGATCATGTTGCAGATCGCCCGCAGTGTCGTGGTCTTGCCGGCGCCGTTGGCGCCGAGGAGTGTGGTGACACTGCCCTCGTTGAGGGAGAATTCCAGTCCGTGCAGCGCCTGAACCTGGCCGTAATAGGCACGCAGGTCCCTGATTGTCAGCATCGTGCTCATTGGTCCTTGCTCCCCAGATAGGCCTTGATGACGTCGGGGTCGGACTGCACCTGAGACGGGGTGCCTTCAGCGAGCTTCTTGCCGAAATTCAGTGCGACGACGTGATCGGCGATCTTCATCACCAATCCCATGTGATGTTCGACGAGCAGAACCGTGATGTTGCGCTGGTCGCGGATACGGCAGATCAGGTCGCCGAGAACGTAGACTTCCTCGTGATTGAGGCCGCCCGCGGGCTCGTCGAGCAGCAGGATCTTCGGCTCGGCGGCGAGTGCGCGGCCAAGCTCGACCCGCTTTTGCGTGCCGAACGGAAGACCCGAGACTTCGCGGTCGGCGACGTCGTGCAGGTCGAGATAATCGAGGATTTCATGGACCTTCGCGTTGAGCTTGCGCTCTTCCTCGCGAACCCACGGCAGTTTCACCGCATCGCTGATGAAATCGCTCTTGGTGCGGCAATGTCCGCCGATGCGGATGTTGTCGCGCACCGTCAGGCGCGGAAACAGCGCGACGTTCTGGAACGTGCGGCCGATGCCGACCTCGGCGATCTTCTGCGGCTGGTGGACCAGAATGCTCTGGCCTTCCATCAGGATCTCGCCCTTGCTCGGCTGATAAAGCCTGCTGAGACAATTGAAGAGCGTCGTTTTACCGGCGCCGTTCGGACCGATCAGGCCGAGAATCTGGCCCTTCTTCATGTCGAACGAAACACCGTTCAACGCGATGATGCCGCCGAACACGACAGAGACGTCGCGAACCGCGAGCAAGGGGGCATTCCCCTGCGCAACCTGTGCCTGCATCATGTGTTGATGTCCACGCAAGGCCGGGAAGTTCCCGCCTGCATGTAACCGCAACGCGCGCGGTTATCCGATCCCCTCAATACGTGCAACTTTTCCTCCTGGCGGTTTCATTTTCTTGGTGTCGGCAGTTTCTTTGTTTTGCGATCCGCGCGCAACGCCGTGGGCGGGCGCGATTTCGAGTTTTCCCTTAGCACTGTCGCCGGACAGAATCCAACAAAGTTCTTTTTTCGAACTTGAAAGGATTCCAGTTTCAGGGCCGGTACGGTGTCGCCAGGCCCAGGTTATCTGGCATACCACCGCGACGGTGGCGGCTAGCGGATTCCCTCGGCAACACGTGTTACTTTTCCCCCTGCTGTTTTGATTTTTTTGATGCTCGTATTTTCTTTGGTTTGCGGACCGCGCCCGACGCTGCCGGTCATCGCGATCTCGATGTTTCTTACCATCGCGACCAGGCGAGGGCCAATATCGTTCTTTAATAGAACCTCGCTGAATTTGAAGGCCGGCGCGCCGCAGTTGAAGGCATAGGGGCCGGTTCCATCGTTCAGCTTCAGCGCAACGCCGACCGCGTGGATGTCGCTGTGCCATTCTCCGGCGGACATGGCGAAGCCGTGCTTCGCAACGCATTCGCCGGCGCGCTCGATGCCTTCGCGGACCTTCGGCCAGTTGGCGCCGGCGTGTTCCTTGATTTCGCGCATCAGGTTGGCGCGCTCGTCCTCCGGCAGCGCCCACAGATAGGCGCGGCCCATCGCCGTCGTTGCGATCGGGACCTTGGAGCCGACATCGAGCAGCACGCCGACAGTCAACTCACTGCGGCTCTGTCCGAAGTAGATCATGCTGAGACGATCGCGCGCGCCGATGGCGACCGCGCCTCCGGTCTCGCGCATCAACTGATCGCGATACGGATCGGACACATGGCGCACGCCCATGTTGGCGAGCGCGGAATATCCGAGCGCCATCGCGGCAGGTGCAAGCTGGTATTTTTCGAAACGCGGAACGGGCGTGAGATAACCGAGTTTCGTCAGCGTGTAGGTGAGCCGCGAAATCGTCGGCTTCGGCAAATTCGTTCGCGCTGCGATTTCCTGATTTCCCAGAAGGCCATCGCTTGGACGGAATGCGCGCAACACATCGAGCCCTCGCGACAACGCGATAACAAAACTGCGATCCGTCGCAGATTTCTTCGGCGGGCGTTTCATTCGTCAAACCGCATATGTGGTCTTCGTTGACAAAGGACGTGCTTCAAAATATCCCTCCGTGTCAAGATGTGGAATTTAATTCCGCACTGCGAAATATTCAAAAAACAGCGCTGCAAGGAGAGTTGTGTGAGCGAAGTGGTCAAGGTTGAACGTCGCGACGCGGTTGCAATTGTCATCGTCAACAGCCCTCCCGTGAATGCGCTCAGCGCCGCGGTGCGCAAGGGCATCGCCGACGGCGTGAAGAGCGCCGAAGCCGATGCATCGGTCAAAGCGATTGTCATTGCATGCGCCGGCCGCACCTTCATCGCGGGCGCCGACATCACCGAGTTCGGCAAGCCGCCGCAGTCGCCCAGCCTTCATGAAGTGATCGAGGTGATCGAGAATTCCTCCAAGCCGGTGGTTGCCGCGATTCACGGCACCGCGCTCGGTGGCGGCCTTGAACTCGCGCTCGGCGCGCATTTCCGCGTCGCCACCAAGGACGCAAAGCTCGGCCTTCCCGAAGTGAAGCTCGGCCTGCTGCCGGGCGCCGGCGGCACCCAGCGCCTGCCGCGCGCAGTCGGTCCCGAGCTTGCCGTGAAGATGATTGTCGGCGGCGATCCGATCGGTGCGGCCGATGCGCTCAAGAACGGCCTGATCGACGAGGTCGTCGAGGGCGAACCCGCAGTCGGCGGTGAAGCTTTCGCGCGCAAGGTGCTCGCCGAGAAGCGTCCGCTGCGCAAGCTGCGCGATGACGATTCTAAGCTCGCTGCCGCCAAGGCGGACAAGTCGATCTTCACCAACGCGGCTGCTGCGGCAAATAAGCGCAACCGCGGTCTGGAAGCTCCGCTCGCCGCCGCAGAAGCTGTCAGCCACTCGCTCGACCAGCCGTTCGATCAGGCGCTCAAGTCCGAGCGCGACCTGTTCATGAAGCTGATGAATGGCGATCAGTCGAAGGCGCAGCGCTACGCATTCTTCGCGGAGCGTGAAGCGGCCAAGGTATCTGGTGTGCCAGAAGGCACCAAGCCGCGTGATGTGAAGCAGGTCGCCATCATCGGCGCCGGCACCATGGGCGGCGGTATCGCGATGTCGTTCGCCAATGCCGGCATTCCGGTCACCCTGATCGAGACCGGCGACGAGCAGCTCAAGCGCGGCCTCGGCGTCATGCAGAAAAACTATGAAGCCACCGCTGCGCGCGGCGGCATTCCTGCCGACGCACCGGCCAAGCGCATGGGCCTGATCAAGGGTGTGGTCGGCATCGAAAACGTCAAGGATGCTGACCTCATCATCGAGGCCGTGTTCGAGACCATGGCGATCAAGAAGGACGTGTTCGGCAAGCTCGACCAGTTCGCCAAGCCGGGCGCCGTTCTTGCCACCAACACCTCTTATCTCGACATCAACCAGATCGCCGCCATGACCAAGCGTCCGCAGGACGTGCTGGGCATGCACTTCTTCTCGCCGGCGAACGTGATGAAGCTGTGCGAGATCGTGCGCGGCGAAAAGACCGCGCCTGACGCGCTGATGACCGCGGTGGCTGTCGCCAAGCGCATCGCCAAGGTGCCGGTGGTGGTTGGCGTCTGCGACGGCTTCGTCGGTAACCGCATGCTCGCCGCCCGCGGCAAGCAGGCCGAGAAGTTCCTGTTTGAAGGCGCGCTGCCGCAGCAGGTCGACGCCGTGCTCACCAAGTTCGGCATGCCGATGGGCCCGTTCGCGATGGGCGATCTCGCCGGTCTCGATATCGGCTGGCGCTCGCGCCAGGACCGCGGCATCAAGTCGGAAATCGCCGACGCGATCTGCGAGGCCGGACGCTTCGGTCAGAAGACCGGCAAGGGCTACTACAAGTACGAAGCCGGCTCGCGCTCGCCGCTGCCGGATCCTGAAATCGAAAAGCTGATCGAGGAAACCACCGCCAAGCTCGGCCTCAAGCGCCGCCAGATCGACGATCAGGAAATCCTCGAGCGCCTGATGTATCCGATGATCAACGAGGGTGCGCGCATCCTTGAAGAGAAGATCGCGGCGCGTCCGAGCGACATCGATGTGGTCTGGCTCTACGGCTACGGCTGGCCGATCTATCGCGGCGGCCCGATGTTCTACGCCGACCAGGTCGGTCTGAAGACGATCGCGGAGCGCCTGTCGTTCTACGCCAAGCAGACCAACGATCCGTCGCTCGAGCCGACCCCGCTGCTCAAGCGTCTGGCGGACGAAGGCAAGACATTCGCGTCCCTCGCCAAAGGCGCGTGAGTGTGAAAGAGCGGGCGAATCCGGAATCTCTGTTCCCTCCCCCCTTGCGGGGGAGAGTCAGGGAGGGGGGTGAGCAGCGAGTGCGGTGCTCGCGAGACCCCCACCCCCAACCCCTCCCCGCAAGGGGGAGGGGAGCAGATGCTCCATTCGCCTTCAGGCAACGACTTGCAGGGCATCCATGACCCATCCCGGCGAACAGTACTATCCGGAGGGCGTCCGCTGGGATTCACCGATCCCGCGCGGCACGCTGCCGGATTTGTTGTCGAAGGCGGCCGCGGATTTCGGTTCGCGCACGGCGATCGAATTCCGCGACCGGCCGATTTCCTTCACTGAGCTGCAAGGAATGGTGGAGGTCGCCGCATCGGCCTTTCTCCGCGCCGGTTATGGCGGGGGATCGTCGATTGCACTGTTTCTGGGAAACTCGCCGGATCATCCGGTGAATTTCTTCGGCGCGCTGAAATCCGGCGCGCGCGTGGTGCATCTCTCACCGCTCGACGGCGAGATCGCGCTCACCCACAAGCTGAAGGATTCCGGCGCACGCATCCTCGTCACCAGCAACCTGGCGACGCTACTGCCCACCGCGCTGAAATTCTTCGAGAAGGGACTGCTCGACAGGCTGATCGTCTGCGAGGACGAGACCTGGGGCGATGTCGGCAATCCGCGGGCTGCGATCCCGGCGAATCCGGCGATCGTTACGTTCAAGGATTTCGTCAAAGGCGCGGAGCCGCCCGCAAAGTGGCCTGAGGTCAGCGCCGACGACATCGCGCTGCTGCAATATACCGGCGGCACCACCGGCCTGCCCAAGGGCGCGATGCTCACCCACGGCAATCTGACCTCGGCGGTCTCGATCTATGACGTGTGGGGCGCGAAGCAGAAGGCCGAGCGCAACACCACCGAGCGCGTCATCCTCGTGCTGCCGCTGTTTCATATCTATGCGCTGACCGTCGTCCTGCTGCGCACGCTGAAGAACGGCGACCTGATCTCGCTGCACCAGCGGTTCGATCTCGAAGCCGTGATGCGCGACATCGAAGTGAAGCGCGCCACTGCGTTCCCCGGCGTGCCGACCATGTGGATCGCCATCGCCAGCCTGCCCGATCTCGACAAGCGCGACCTGTCGTCGCTGGCGTTTGCCGGCTCCGGCGGCGCCCCGTTGCCGGTGGAAGTGGCGAAGGTGTTCGAGCGCAAGACCAAGCTTGCGCTGAAAAGCGGGTGGGGCATGACCGAGACTTGCTCACCCGGCACCGGCCATCCGCCGGACGGCCCGGAGAAGCCCGGTTCGATCGGCCTCATGCTTCCCGGCATCGAGATGGATGTGGTCTCGCTCGACGATCCGAAAAAAGTGATGCCGGTCGGCGAAACCGGTGAAATCCGCATCCGCGGCCCGAATGTCACCAGGGGCTACTGGAATCGCGAGGCGGAAACCGCCGAGGCCTTCGTCGGCGACCGCTTCCTGACCGGCGACATTGGCTATATGGATAGCGACGGCTATTTCTATCTGGTCGACCGCAAGAAGGACATGATCATCTCCGGCGGCTTCAACGTCTATCCGCAGATGATCGAGCAGGCGATCTACACCCACCCGTCGGTTCAGGAAGTCATCGTGATCGGCATTCCCGACGATTATCGCGGCGAAGCGTCCAAGGCGTTCGTGACGCTGCGCGCGGGCGCCGAGCCGTTCACCATCGAGGAACTGCGCACGTTCCTCGCCGGCAAGCTCGGCAAGCACGAATTACCGGTCGCGGTCGAGTTCATGAAGGAACTGCCGCGCACCAGCGTCGGAAAACTCTCTCGCCACGAATTACGCAACCAGCAACGCAACCAATCTCAACAACCAAAACTTGCAACAGGAGGTCGTTCATGACCGAAGCCGTTATCGTTTCCACCGCCCGCACACCGATCGGCAAGGCCTATCGCGGCGCGCTCAACAACACCGAAGGCGCGACGCTGCTCGGCCATGCCATCGAACAGGCGGTCAAGCGCGCCGGTGTCGATCCTGCGGAGATCGAGGACGTGGTGATGGGCGCCGCCATGCAGCAGGGCGCCACCGCTGGCAACATTGCCCGCAAGGCCGCGCTGCGCGCTGGTCTTCCGGTGACGGTCGGCGGCACCACCATCGACCGCCAGTGCGCCTCGGGCCTGCAGGCTATCGCGCTCGCCGCGCGCTCGGTGATCTTTGACGGCGTTCAGGTCGCGGTCGGCGGCGGCGGCGAGTCGATCAGCCTCGTGCAGAACGAGCATATGAACATGTTCCATGCGGTCGACCCCGCGCTGAAGGCGATCAAGGGCGACGTCTACATGGCGATGCTCGACACCGCCGAAGTCGTCTCCAAGCGCTACGGCATTTCGCGCGAGAAGCAGGACGAATACTCGCTGGAGAGCCAGCGCCGCACCGCTGCCGCGCAGCAGGGCGGCCGTTTCAAGGACGAAATCGCGCCGATCACCACCAAGATGGCTGTCGTCGACAAGAACACCAAGGAAGTCTCCTACAAGGACATCACCCTGTCGCAGGATGAAGGTCCGCGTCCCGACACCACCGCGGAAGGCCTCGCAAGCCTGAAGCCGGTGCGCGAAGGCGGCTCCATCACCGCCGGCAACGCCAGCCAGCTGTCGGACGGCGCCAGCGCCACCGTGATCATGAGCGACAAGGAAGCCGCCAAGCGTGGCCTCAAGCCGCTCGGCATCTTCCGCGGCTTCGTCGCCGCCGGCTGCGAGCCCGATGAAATGGGCATCGGCCCGGTGTTCGCGATTCCGCGTCTGCTCCAGCGTCATGGCCTCAAGATTGATGACATCGACATCTGGGAACTGAACGAAGCCTTTGCCGTGCAGGTGATCTATTGCCGCGACAAGCTCGGCATCGACCCCGAGAAGCTCAATGTCAGCGGCGGTTCGGTTGCGGTCGGCCATCCGTACGGCATGACCGGCGCGCGCCTCGCGGGCCACGTCCTGATCGAAGGCCGCCGCCGCAAGGCCAAGTACGGCGTCGTCACCATGTGCATCGGTGGCGGTCAGGGCGCTGCCGGCCTGTTCGAAATCCTGCAGTAAATCCGACAGCTTTCACCTCCCCTGAAAAGGGGGAGGTGAGCCAAGATAATTCCGAACAGGAGGGTCCGATGGATCTCAGCTTCAGCAAGGAAGAACTGGCGTTTCGCGATGAAGTGCGGGCCTTCTTCAAGGAGAGTCTCCCCGCCGACATCCGCCAGAAACTGGTGGAAGGCCGCCATACCAGCAAGGAAGACATGGTCACCTGGCAGCGCATCCTGAACAAGAAGGGATGGGCGGTGCCGCATTGGCCGAAGGAATACGGCGGCACGGGCTGGTCGCCGGTGCAGCAGTATATCTTCCTCGAAGAGTTGCAGTCGGCGCCCGCGCCGTCGCCGCTGCCGTTCGGCGTCAACATGGTCGGACCGGTGATCTACACCTTCGGCAACGAAGAGCAGAAGAAGCACTATCTGCCGCGCATCGCCAATCTCGACGACTGGTGGTGTCAGGGCTTCTCCGAGCCGGGCGCGGGTTCAGACCTTGCCTCGCTGAAGACCACCGCCAAGCGCAAGGGTGATGTTTACGTCATCAATGGACAGAAGACCTGGACCACGCTGGCCCAGCACGCCGACTGGATTTTCTGCCTCTGCCGCACCAACCCGGATGCGAAGAAGCAGGAAGGCATCTCGTTCATCCTGTTCGACATGAAGTCGCGCGGCGTCACCGTGCGGCCGATCCAGACCATCGATGGCGGCTTTGAGGTCAACGAAGTGTTCTTCGATGACGTCGAGGTCCCGGTCGAAAATCTCGTCGGCCAGGAAAACAAGGGCTGGGACTACGCGAAGTTCCTGCTCGGCAACGAGCGCACCAACATTGCGCGCGTCGGCATGTCGAAAGAGCGTGTCCGCCGCATCCGCGATCTCGCCTCGAAGGTCGAGTCGGACGGCAAGCCGCTGATTCAGGATTCCCGTTTCCGCGATAAGCTCGCGGCCGTGGAAATCGAGCTGAAGGCGCTCGAACTGACGCAGATGCGCGTGGTCGCCAACGAAAGCAAGAACGGCAAGGGCAAGCCCGATCCGGCATCGTCGACCCTCAAGATCAAGGGTTCGGAAATTCAGCAGACCATCACCGAACTGCTGCTGGAAATCACCGGACCGTTCGCGCTGCCTTACGCGGACGAGCACGACAAGAGCAATGAAGAGGCGAGCTGGGCGACGACAGTTGCGCCGGGCTACTTCAACTACCGCAAGGTCTCCATCTACGGAGGCTCGAACGAGATTCAGCGCAACATCATCACCAAGGCCGTGCTGGGTCTGTAACGGTTGTCATTCCGGGGCGCGCGGAAGCGCGACCCCGGGATCTCTATCAAGGCTTGCTGTGTGGATTCCGGGCCTGCGCGCTGCGCGCATCCCGGAATGACCGGCAAAGTCATCAAGCGAATGCGTCGAGCACAGGGATTGTAAAATGGATTTTGATTTGTCCGAGGAGCAGCGGCTCCTGAAAGATAGCGTCGAGGGCCTGCTGGCCGATTCCTACGATTTCGATCAGCGCAAGAAGTACGCCAAGGAAAAGGGCGGCTGGAGCAAGGCGGTCTGGAACAAGCTGGCGGAGCAGGGTCTGCTCGGCCTGCCGTTCTCGGAAGAAGATGGCGGGTTCGGCGCGGGCGCGGTGGAAACGTCCATCGTGATGGAAGCGCTGGGCCGGGCCTTGTTGCTCGAGCCGTATCTCGCCACCGTGGTGCTCGGCGGCGGCTTCCTTCGTCACGGCGGTTCCGCCGAACAGAAGGCCGCGCACATTCCCTCGATCATCGACGGCAGCAAGACGCTCGCTTTCGCGCAGCTCGAGAAGAACTCGCGCTACAATCTGGCGGACGTCACTACGACTGCGAAGAAGAAGGGCGCAGGCTGGGTCATCGACGGCGAGAAGTTCGTCGTGCTGCAGGGTGAAACGGCGGACACGCTGATCGTGACCGCGCGCACCAAGGGCGGCCAGCGCGATCGCAGCGGCATCGGCGTATTCCTGGTGCCGGCGAACGCCAAGGGCGTCACCGTCAAGGGTTATCCGACCCAGGACGGCTTGCGCGCTGCGGATATCCGGTTCGAGGGCGTCGAGGTCGGCGCGGACGCGGCGATCGGCGATCCGGAGAACGGTCTGCCGCTGGTCGAGCGTGTGGTCGACGAGGCGCGCGTCGCCCTGTGCGCCGAGGCGATCGGTGCGATGGACGAGTCGCTGAAATCGACCGTCGAGTATCTCAAGACCCGCAAGCAGTTCGGCGTGGCGATCGGCCAGTTCCAGACCTTGCAGCACCGCGCGGCGGATATGTTCGTGGCGCTGGAGCAGGCGCGCAGCATGTCGATCTTCGCCTCCATGGCCTCCAGTTTCGAGGATGCCAAGGAGCGCGAGAAGGCGGTCGCTGCGGCGAAGGTGCAGATCGGCAAGTCGTCGAAGTTCGTCGGGCAGCAGGCGATCCAGCTTCACGGCGGCGTCGGCATGACCATGGAGCTCAAGATCGGCCACTACTTCAAGCGGCTGACCATGATCGAGAGCACCTTCGGCGACACCGACTATCACCTGCGCCGCGTCAGCGAAGCGGGCAATCTGGTTTGACGCCCCTTACCTCTCCCCGTTTACGGGGAGAGGTCGAATCGCTTTTGCGATCCGGGTGAGGGGCCTTTCCTTCATCGAAATTATTCCCCCTCACCCCAACCCTCTCCCCGCAGGCGGGGAGAGGGAGCAGATCGCGGTCGTGTTACTATTTTAGTCAGCAAGCAAGAGGGGAAGACGCGGCCATGACAACCTCACCGTTCGATCTCACTGGAAAAGTGGCCGTCGTCACCGGTTCGAGCCGCGGCATCGGCCGCGCTTCGGCGGAGCTATTGGCGCGGATGGGGGCGAAGGTTGTCATCTCCAGCCGCAAGGCCGACGCCTGCGAGAGCGTTGCAGAAGCCATCCGCAAGGAGGGCGGTGACGCCCACGTCATTCCCTGCAATATCTCGAGGCGCGAGGAGGTCGACGCGCTGATTGCCGGCACCGTGAAGCACTATGGCCAGATCGATATTCTGGTCTGCAACGCGGCGGTGAATCCGTATTACGGCCCGTTGCTCGACATCACGGATGACGCCTTTGACAAGATCATGGGCGCCAACATCAAGAGCAACATCTGGCTCTGCAAACAGGCAATGCCGCACATGGCCGAGCGCGGCGGCGGTTCGGTGGTCATCATTTCCAGCATTGGCGGCCTGCGCGGTTCGACCGTGATCGGCGCCTACGGCATTTCCAAAGCGGCGGACTTCTCGCTGGCGCGGAGTCTGGCGGGCGAGTGGGGGCCGAAGAACGTGCGAGTCAACTGCATCGCGCCGGGTCTCGTCAAAACCGATTTCGCCCGCGCGCTGTGGGAGGATCAGGAGAATCTCAAGCGCCGCACCGCAACCACCCCGCTGCGCCGGATCGGCGAGCCGCACGAGATCGCTGGCGCGGTGGTCTATCTCGCCTCCGACGCCTCGACCTTCATGACGGGCCAGACCATCGTGATCGACGGCGGCGTCACCACGGCGGCGGTGTAACGTCTTCCTACCCTCTCCCCTTGTGGGAGAGGGTGCTGAGCGGCAAAGCCGCGAAGCGGGTGAGGGGTTTCTTACGGATGGAATGTCACCCCTCACCCGGCTCGAATTCGCTTCGCTCATTCTCGCCACCCTCTCCCACAAGGGGAGAGGGGAAGAAGCGTGCTCCATATTGACGCCCGCCCGCGCAATCGCTTTCTTGGCGTTTCGAAACCAAAACGAAAAGCATTCGAGGAAACGGCATGGCGTCCCATATTCTCGCGATCGATCAAGGCACGACATCGTCGCGCGCCATCGTCTTCCGCTCCGACATCTCCATCGCCGCCCAGGCCCAGCAGGAATTCCAGCAGCATTTCCCGGCGTCCGGCTGGGTCGAGCACGAGCCGGAGGATATCTGGACCTCGACGCTCGCGACCTGCCGCGAGGCGATGAGCAGGGCCAATGTCACGACGTCCGACATCGCCGCCATCGGCATCACCAACCAGCGCGAGACGACGGTGGTGTGGGACCGCGCCACCGGCCATGCCGTGCATCGCGCCATCGTCTGGCAGGACCGGCGCACCGCGGAGATCTGCGCCAGACTGAAAGCCGACGGCCACGAGCCGCTGATCAGCGCGCGGACCGGGCTCATTGTCGATCCGTATTTCTCGGGCACCAAGGTCGCCTGGATTCTCGACCATGTTCCCGGCGCGCGCGAGCGGGCCGAGCGCGGCGAACTGATGTTCGGCACGGTGGATTCGTATCTGCTCTGGCGGCTGACCGGCGGCAAGGTTCACGCCACCGACGCCACCAACGCCTCGCGCACGCTGCTGTTCAACATCCACACGGGTGAGTGGGACCACGATCTGCTGAAGCTGCTGCGCGTGCCGCGCTCGATGCTGCCGGACGTGCGCGATTCCTCCGCGAGCTTCGGCACCACCGTTCCGGAATTGCTCGGCGGATCGATCGCCATTCGCGGCATCGCCGGCGACCAGCAGGCCGCCACCATCGGGCAGGCGTGCTTCACGCCGGGCATGATGAAATCGACCTACGGCACCGGCTGCTTCGCGCTGCTCAACACCGGCACCACCGCGGTCGCCTCGAAGAACAAGCTGCTGACCACCATCGCCTATCAGTTGAACGGCCAGCGCACCTATGCGCTGGAAGGCTCGATCTTTGTCGCAGGCTCCGCGGTGCAGTGGCTGCGCGACGGGCTCGGTCTGATCAAGAACGCGAGCGAGACGGGACCGCTCGCGGATGAAAACGACACCATGCAGTCGGTCTATCTGGTGCCGGCGTTTGTCGGGCTCGGCGCGCCGTACTGGAATCCGCGGGTGCGCGGTGCGCTGTTCGGCCTGACCCGCAACACCGGCCCCGCTGAGCTGGCGCATGCCGTGCTGGAGAGCGTGTGTTACCAGACCTACGATCTGTGGGCGGCGATGCGCGCCGACTGGCCGGAGGCGAAGGAGACCAACACCGTGCTGCGCGTCGATGGCGGCATGACGGCGTCGGACTGGACCATGCAGCGCCTCGCGGACCTGCTCAACGCGCCGGTGGACCGGCCGATGATTCAGGAAACCACGGCGCTGGGCGCGGCCTATCTCGCGGGACTTGGCGCCGGCGTCTATCCGGAGCCCGCGCGGTTTGCCGATTCATGGCGGCTGGAGCGGCGATTCAAGCCGAACATGTCGGACGCGACGCGCACGCGCAAACTCAAGGGCTGGTCACAGGCGGTGAAAGGCGTGCTCGCCTCCGATCCTGGTGAAGACTGAGTTCAGGTCTTCGAAAGCTGAGCTTGTTTTTAAAAGCAGAGCTCGGCTCTTCACCTCTCCCGTGGGGAGAGGTCGACGCGCGGAGCGCGGCGGGTGAGGGCGTAGAATCTCGATAGATCGGAACCCCCTCACCCCAACCCTCTCCCCGCTGGGGAGAGGGAGCATATCGGCCTTGTGGCTACATGCGAGTAAGGTTGCCAGCATGCTTGCCAATCGGGTGCGTTGCCGGGTGTAATCGTCGTGTGATGACGGAGACATTTGATGAACCTGATCGGCCAGTACGACTCTCCTTTTGTGCGCCGGGTCGCGCTCGCACTGCGGTTCTACGGCATTCCGTTCGAGCACACGCCGTGGTCGACCTTCGGTGATGCCGAGAAGATCGCGCTCTACAATCCGCTGATGCGGGTGCCGACGCTGGTGCTGGACGACGGCGAGGTGCTGATCGAGAGCACGGCCATCCTGGATTATCTCGACGAGATATCAGGCCCGTCGCGCGCCCTGATTCCCGATTGCGGTCACGTCCGGCGCGAGGTGTTGCACATCTGCGCGCTGGCCACGGGCCTCGGCGACAAGGCGGTCAGCCTGCTCTATGAACGCGTGTTGCGCGGCGAGGAATCGAAACGCTGGGTTGAGCGCTGCCGCTCGCAGATCGCCGGTGTATTCGCGAGCCTCGAGGAGGACCGCGCGCGGCACAAGACGCAATACTGGTTCGGTGACAACATTACCCACGCCGACATTGCGGTGGCCTGCGTCATCCGTTTCACGCGGGAAGCCCATGCCGGGATGTTCGATGCGGCGCGCTATCCGGCGCTCGATCGTCATGCGGAGACCTGCGAAGCGTTGCAGCCGTTTCAGGATATCGTGCAGCCGCTGGCGCCGCCGAACTGACGCGCCAATGCGGTGGCCGGATTGATTCCGCCCACCGCTTGTCGGTTCAATTTAAATCGCGATCGAAACGTTACTGGCAGATGTTCCGCGTGCCCTTGATAAAGGTGCCCGGCTGACACATGAAGCCATTTCGCGCCGCATAATTCGACGACTGCGGAATCGCTACGCCGTTGTAGGTGTAGGTGGTGTCCACATAGCCCGGACCAAAGGCGTAAGTGTCACGATAGGCATAGCCCTCGCGATACGGTCCGCCGAACGGCGCGGTGGCAATGGCGCCTGCAGTATTCACGGCACCGGCTGCGACGGCACCCGCGGTTCCCACTGCGCCGGCGGCAACGGCACCCGGCCAGAAGCCGCGGTTATCCCAGCCGCGATCCCAATCATTCCGATTGTCCACGGCGGCGGAGCGCATGTAGGCCTCGTGACGTCCGTGCATACGGGCGCTGTGCTTCATATGCTTGTTGTGCATGGCACTGTGCTTCATAGGCTTGATCTGTTTGGCTTTGTCACTCTTGCCTTGCATCGCAGCGCGCGGCTTTGCAGTGTCCTGCGCGAGGGCCGGAGTGGCGACCAAAGCGGTTACAGCCGCAGCGGCGGCGAAAAAGCTCACCTTGCTCATGATCTCTCCTTTTGTGAGGTTGAAGCTTGCGGCGCACCAACGCCTCATGCGGGAGAGGGTTCCAGGTTCTGCAACAGTTGATGTCACACGCGCGTGAGTTCCGGGAACATATCAATATAACGCGATCGCAGGCCGCGCGACATCAAGCGGTAGATGCAGCGAAGTTGAATCAACTTCAGCGCGCGACGGCATCCGCCACCGGCTTGCCGTTCATCCGCAGATGCATCGCACAGCCGCAGCCCGGGGGATGCCTGGCCAGCGGCAATTCCGCGACATCAGCCTCGTCAGACTCGGGCCGTGCATCACGCGATGGAATGTAGTTGAGGATCGGCGCCAGCCAGCGCTCGATCTCCTCCGGCGTCATCCCCTTGCGTTCGGCATAATCCTCGACCTGATCGCGTTCGATCTTGCCGACACCGAAATAATAGCTTTCCGGATGGCTGAAATAGAGACCGGAGACCGACGAACCCGGCCACATTGCAAAGCTCTCGGTCAGTGTCACGCCTGCGGTGCGCTCCGCATCGAGCAGGCGGAACAGCGTCGCCTTCTCGGTGTGATCGGGCTGGGCCGGATAGCCCGGCGCAGGGCGGATGCCGGCGTACTGTTCGAGGATCAGTTCGTCGGTGCTTAATGTCTCGTCCGGCGCATAGCCCCAGAACTCCTTGCGCACGCGCTGATGCATCCGCTCGGCAAAGGCTTCCGCCAGACGATCCGCCAGCGCCTTCACCAGGATCGACGAGTAGTCGTCATTGGCGTTCTTGAAACGATCCGCGATCACGTCCTCGCCGATGCCCGCGGTGACCACGAACATGCCGATGTAATCCGGTACGCCGCTTGAGACCGGCGCGATGAAGTCCGACAGCGCGACGTTCTTGCGGCCTTCGCGCTTCTCGAGCTGCTGGCGCAGGGTATGCAGCGTGGTCAGCGGCCTGGTGCGTGCCTCGTCGCTGTAGAGAACGATGTCGTCGCCTTCGGCATTGGCGGGCCAGAAGCCGATGGTGGCGCGGGCGGTAAACCATTTTTCTTCAATGATACGCGCCAGCATCTTGCGGGCGTCGTCATAGAGCGCGCGTGCGGCTTCGCCGACCTTTGGATCATCGAGAATGGCCGGGAAGCGCCCGGTCAGTTCCCAGGTCTGGAAGAACGGCGTCCAGTCGATGTACTCCGCAAGTTCTTCAAGCGAATAGTCGCTGAAGCTCTTGATGCCGATGAACGCCGGCTTCTTTGGCTGGGTCTTCGTCCAGTCGATGACATGCGCATTGGCGCGTGCGGCGTCGAGCGACAGCCGGTTCTTGTTCTGCTGCGCCTTGAAATGCGCATTCGAGATCTTGGCGTAATCGGCGCGCACCTCGCGGGCATAGTCTTCGCGCTTCTCGGCCGAGAGGAGCGAGGACGCCACGCCGACCGCGCGGCTGGCGTCGTTGACGTGCACCACCGGGCCGCGCTTGTAGGCGGGATCGATCTTCACCGCGGTATGCACGCGGCTGGTGGTCGCGCCGCCGATCAGCAGCGGCAGGTCGAGCCCCTGACGCTCCAGTTCGGAGGCCATGAACACCATCTCGTCCAGCGAGGGCGTAATCAGGCCGGAAAGGCCGATGATATCGGCGTTCTCGGCCTTCGCCGTCTCGATGATCTTGGCAGCGGGCACCATGACGCCGAGGTCGATGACCTCGAAGTTGTTACACTGAAGCACGATGCCGACAATGTTCTTGCCGATGTCGTGGACGTCGCCCTTCACGGTGGCGAGCACGATCTTGCCGGCGGAGTTACGGCCGTCACCGGCAATGCCGGCGGCAAGGTTGTCGGCCTTTTCCTTTTCCATGAACGGCATCAGATAGGCGACCGCCTGCTTCATGACGCGGGCGGACTTCACCACCTGCGGCAGGAACATCTTGCCGGCGCCGAACAGGTCGCCGACGACATTCATGCCGTCCATCAGCGGGCCTTCGATCACATGCAGCGGCCGCTCGACCGTGAGGCGCGCGGCTTCGGTGTCGGCGTCGATGTATTCGGTGATGCCGTTGACCAGCGCGTGGCTCAGGCGCTTCTCCACCGGCCATTCGCGCCAGGCGAGATCCTGCTCCTTGACCTGCTTGCCCTGGCCGCGGAATTTTTCCGCAAGTTCAAGCAATCGCTCCGATGCGCCGGGATCTCGGTTGAGGATGACGTCCTCGCAGACCTGACGCAGTTCGGGATCGATGTCGTCATAGATCACCATCTGCCCGGCATTGACGATGCCCATGTCCATGCCGGCCTTGATGGCGTGATACAGGAACACCGAATGCATCGCCTCGCGCACCGGCTCGTTGCCGCGGAACGAGAACGACAGGTTGGAGACGCCGCCGGAAATATGCGCATGCGGCAGGTTCTGGCGGATCCAGCGCGTGGCTTCGATGAAATCGACGCCGTAATTGTTGTGCTCTTCGAGACCGGTGGCGATGGCGAAGATATTCGGATCGAAGATGATGTCCTGCGGCGGGAAATCGAGCTTCTCGACCAGGAGGTCGTAGGCGCGTTTGCAGATTTCGATCTTGCGCTCGAAGGTGTCGGCCTGTCCGACTTCGTCGAAGGCCATCACGACCACGGCCGCGCCGTGACGGCGCGCGATTCCCGCTTCATGCAGGAATTTGTCGACACCTTCCTTCATGGAAATCGAGTTGACGATCGGCTTGCCCTGAACGCATTTCAGGCCGGCCTCGATCACGTCGAATTTCGACGAGTCGATCATCACCGGCACGCGGGCGATGTCCGGCTCCGAGGCGACCAGATTGAGGAAGTCGATCATCGCCTGCTTGGAGTCGAGCAGGCCCTCGTCCATGTTGACGTCGATGACCTGCGCGCCGTTCTCGACCTGATCCCGCGCGACCTGAAGGGCGGCGGTGTAATCGCCGTTCTTGATCAGCTTGCGGAAGCGGGCCGAGCCGGTGACGTTGGTGCGTTCGCCGACGTTGACGAACGGAATGTCGGAGGTGAGGTTGAATGGCTCCAGTCCCGACAATCGCAGCAGCGGCGGAATTTCGGGAACGATGCGCGGCTTGTGCGGCGCGCAGGCCTCGGCAATCGCCTTGATGTGTGCGGGCGTGGTGCCGCAGCAGCCGCCGACCACATTGACCAGACCGGCCTGCGCGAACTCGCCGACCAGGCGCGCCATGTAGTCCGGGCTCTCGTCATACTGGCCGAATTCGTTCGGCAGGCCCGCGTTCGGATAAGCACAAACAAGCGTGTCCGCGACGCGGCCGATATCGGCGATATGCGCGCGCAGGTCTTCCGCGCCCAGCGCACAGTTGAAGCCGATGGTGATCGGATTGGCGTGCTGCACCGAATACCAGAATGCTTCCGGCAACTGGCCCGACAGCAGGCGTCCTGATTTATCGGTGATGGTGCCGGACACCATCACCGGCACATGGATGCCGCGCGCTTCGGTGATCTCGGCGATGGCGTAGAGCGCCGCCTTGGCGTTGAGCGTGTCGAAGATGGTCTCGACCAGCAGGATATCCGCGCCGCCGTCGAGCAATCCGTTGATCTGTTCGCTGTAGGCGATGCGCAGGTCGTCGAAGGTCACGGCGCGGTAGCCGGGATTGGCGACGTCCGGCGAAATCGACGCGGTGCGGTTGGTCGGGCCGAGAGCGCCTGCGACGAAACGCGGTTTGCCGTCCTTCGCGGTCGCACGGTTGGCGGCATTGCGCGCCAGCCTGGCGCCGTCGCGGTTCAGTTCATAGGCGAGGTCGACCATGTCGTAGTCGGCCTGCGCGATGGAGGTCGACGAGAAGGTGTTGGTCGCGACGATGTCCGCGCCGGCGTCGAGATAGGCGAAATGGATGTCTTCGATCGCCTGCGGCTGGGTGAGGATGAGAAGATCGTTGTTGCCTTTGACGTCGCGATGGAAGTCCTTAAAGCGCTCGCCGCGGAAGGCCGCTTCGTCGAACTGAAGCCCCTGGATCATGGTGCCCATCGCGCCGTCGAGCACGAGGATTTTCTCGCGGGCAAGCGCGCGGAATTGTTCGGCGACCGGAGATGTTTTTTTCGTCATGGGATCACGCGGCTTTCTGCGCACCGTTGGGACGAATTCCCAGAAGGTGGCTGATGGCGAACACAAGATCCGCACGGTTCATCGTATAAAAGTGAAAATTCTCGACCCCGTGCTTGGCGAGCTTCTGCACCTGACCGGCGGCGACAGTCGCCGCGACCAGACGGCGCGTGTCGGCATCGTCGTCGAGTCCTTCGAATTTTGCCGACAGCCATTCCGGCATCGTTGCGCCGGCGCGCTTGGCGAAATTGGACGCCATCTTGAAGTTCTGCACCGGCAGGATTCCGGGAACGATCGGAATCGTGATGCCGGCGGCGCGGACGCGGTCGAGATAACGGAAGTAGAGATCGTTATCGAAAAAGAACTGGGTGATGGCGCGGGTCGCGCCGGCATCGACCTTGGCTTTCAGCGCGTCGATATCGGCCTCGAGCGTAGCGCTTTCGGGATGCTTCTCGGGATACGCCGAGACGCTGACTTCCATATCGGGATGATGACGCTTGATGCTGGCGACGAGATCGGCGGAGCTTTGATAGCCCTCGGGATGCGCGGTGTAGGCATTGCCGATGCCGCTCACCGGATCGCCGCGCAGCGCCACGATGTGGCGGACGCCAACGTCATGATAGCGCGCGACGACCTCATCGATGTCGGCCTTGGTGGCGTCGACACAGGTCAGATGCGCGGCGGGCGTGAGTTTGGTCTCGGAGAGGATACGCGCGATGGTCGAATGGGTGCGTTCGCGGGTCGAGCCGCCGGCGCCGTAGGTCACCGAAACGAAGTTCGGCGTCAGCGGTGCAAGCCGGTTGATGACTTCCCAGAGATTGCGCTCCATCTCTTCCGTCTTGGGCGGAAAGAACTCGAAGGAAATCGCCGGACGTTTTTGCCCCTGCGATCCGGCCGGGGCGGTTGCTTCGCTCGTCACGCTTCTCAACTCCACATCTCGATGGCGGCGCGGGGCCGGAATGGGCAGCGGCCTCTGCGAACTGGGTGCGCCTTCATTCCGCCCTTTGGGCCGGACTTCGTCACCGTTTCGCCATTCCGGACAAAATATGCGAAAGACCGCGTTTCCGACAGCCCATCCGTTAGGCTTTGGCCGTGGGAAATTGCCCAATATGTGCCGTTTGTCGAAAGGATGAAGGCTCCGCCGAATGCCGTGGAGGCAAAAGATTCGATATTTTTCCAACGAAACCGGCAATTTAGCGCATTTTTCGGATGAAACAGCGTGTTTGTAGTGGGCAGATATTCATCGGCTTAATTAATCTGTCATATATTTGCCCACTCGGTTTTGGCAACCGGCTCGATGGCATGCCCGGGCGACGCGTTGTCAGGCGCCTGCGAGTGACTAATTTGGCTTCATGACCCCGCTTTCCGTTCTCGACCTTTCGGTCGTCACCACCGGCACCAAACCTTCCCAGTCGCTGCGCAACAGCATCGATCTGGCGAAGCATGCCGACCGCCTCGGCTACACGCGCTACTGGCTGGCGGAGCATCACAGTCTTTCCTCGGTTGCGAGCCCCGCGCCCGAGATCATGATCGGGCAGATCGCAGCGGCGACGCAGCGCATCCGTGTCGGCTCCGGCGGCGTGATGCTGCCGAACCACGCGCCGCTGATGGTCGCCGAGCGGTTCAAGATGCTGGAAGCGCTGTTTCCCGGCCGCATCGATCTCGGTCTCGGCCGCGCGCCCGGCACCGATCAGACGACGATGCATGCACTGCGTCAGCGATTCGATCCGCGCGGCGGCGACGATTTCATCGAGCGCCTTGTCGAACTGACGTTATGGGAGACGCGCAACTTCCCCGACGGCCATCCCTATCACAACGTGATTGCGATGCCCGAGGATGCGCCGCTGCCGCCGATCTGGCTGCTGGGATCGAGCGACTACAGCGCGCAGCTTGCAGCTCAGGTCGGCATGGGCTTCGCGTTCGCGCATCACTTCGCCTCGCACGATGCGGCCGATGCGATGATTCACTATCGTGCTCATTTCAAGCCGTCGAACTGGCGCGAAACGCCGTATGCCATTCTTGCGATTGCCGTGATCATGGCGGAGACGGATGCAGAGGCAGACCGGCTGGCATCGTCCGCCGATCTCAATCGTCTGCTGCGCGATCGCGGGCAGTATCGCCCGCTGCCGAGCATCGAGGAGGCGCAGGCCTATCCCTACTCGGACGCCGAGCGCGCCAGCATTGCGCGCAATCGCTCGCGGCTGTTCGTCGGCTCACCGCAGACGGTGATGGAGAAAATCACACCGCTGATCGAGACCTGCAAGGCCGATGAGGTGATGGTGATCACTGCGACCTACGATCACGATGCACGCAAGCGTTCATACAGTCTGCTGGCGGATGCGTTCGGCATCGGCAAACAGGCGGCGGCTTGAGACGGGGATTCTGTTTGGAGACGCCTTAACTCAGAGGCGGCGAGACGTACCGCCGAAAGCCGTCGCGTTCTTGCAGGTTGCCATACCAACGCTCTAGGTTCGGCATCGGCGGCGGGTTAATTTCTGTAATTCCGAACCATCGGCGCGCATAGGCTCCGAGCACGATATCTGCGAGGGTGAACTGCTCCGCCTCGACAAAGCTGCGGCTTGCGAGGTGCCGGTCAAGCATGGCCCACAGGGCAGCGACTGCGTCCACGTTCGCCTGCAAGGCGGCGCTGTCCCTCAGAGCGGGTGCCGTGCGGATATAGCCCCAGAATACAGGCCGTTCGGCCGGCTGTAATGTCGTGAGCGCCCAATCAAGCCAGCGCTCGACGCGGGCCCGGTCCTTCGGCGCGGCAGGATAAATAGAATTTGTCGGCGCATACTGGAGAACCAGGTAGCGTATGATGGCATTGGATTCCCAAAGCTGGAAATCGCCGTCCTCGATTGTAGGCACGCGGCCGTTGGGATTCATTGCGAGATAAGCGGGCTTGTCGTTGACGCCGAACTGCATTCCAGCGTCGAGTCGCTCAAAGGGCAGGTTGAGCTCTGCGCAGCACCACAGAACTTTCTGCACATTGACCGAATTGGCGCGGCCCCAAATGCGTAGCATAGGCGATTGCCTCCCGGATGCGCGTGGTTACGGCGTTTTGCGTTTGGCTGTTCGTCAGCGCGAGCGCACGTGTTTGCTTATTCCGCTGCCTTTTCCGTGAATGCGACGCGGAACGGATGCGCCGGATAGACCCCGACGATCCGCAGCTCTTTCGAGAAGAATTTAAGTTCTTCCAGTGCATAGGCGAGGTTTTTGTCGTCCGGGTGACCGTCGACATCGGCATAGAACTGCGTGGCGAAGAAGTTGCCTTCCACCATGTAGCTCTCGAGCTTGGTCATGTTGACGCCGTTGGTGGCAAAGCCGCCCATCGCCTTGTAGAGCGCCGCCGGAAGGTTGCGCACCCGGAAAACAAAAGTCGTCACCAACGGGCCGGAGCCCTGCGCGGCCCAGAGTTGCTCGCGCGCCAGAATGACAAAGCGCGTGGTATTGTGAGCTTCGTCTTCGATGTCCTCGGCCAGAATGTCGAGACCATAGATGTCCGCAGCAAGACGCGATGCAATTGCCGCGCAGCTCTTATCGCCGCGCTCCGCGATAAGGCGCGCTGCGCCCGCTGTGTCGCTCGCGACAATCGGTTTGATGCCGAGCTTGCGGATGATGTTGCGGCATTGCCCGATGGCGTGGACATGGCTTTCAACCGTTTTGATGCCGTCAAGCTTTGCGCCGCGCGGACCCATCAATTGATGGCGGATCGGCAGAAACCATTCGCCGACGATGAACAGTCCCGACTGCGGCAGCAGGTGATGAATGTCTGCGACGCGGCCAGCCAGCGAGTTCTCGATCGGAATCATGCCGAGGCCGGCTTCGCCCGACGAGATCGCCGCCAGTGCATCCTCGAAGGTGGCGCAAGGCAGCGGCGTGGCGTCTGGAAAGGCTTCCGCAATCGCGATGTGCGAGTTGGCTCCGGGCTCGCCCTGGAAGGCGATTTTCATCGATTTGGTCATTGTGCTTTGCCTGCCAGCATTTGCCGCGCGGTCTCAAGATCGTGAGGCGTATCGACGCCCAGCGGCACCGTGTCAACCACCGTCACGTCGATCCGCATGCCGGCCTCGAGGGCGCGAAGCTGTTCGAGCTTTTCCCGGGTCTCCAGCGGCGAGGGCGGCAGGGCGACGAACCGCGCCAGCGCGCTCCGGCGATAGGCATAAAGCCCGATGTGATGATAGCGCGGGCCGTCTCCATAGGGAGCCGTCGCCCGCGTGAAATACAGCGCCCGTAAACGGGCAACGCTCAGCGGCGATCCGATGACCTTCACCACGTTCGGATTGGTGTGTTCCTCGTCCTTGGCGATCACGGCGGCCAGCGTGGCGATATCGACTTCGGGATCGGCAAGCGGCGCCAGCACGGCGCGAATGTCCTCGGCCGCGATAGTGGGCAGATCGCCCTGCACATTGATGATGGTGTCGATCTGTCCTGCACTATCGATGGTCTGAAGCGCCTCGAAAATCCGGTCGGACCCGGACGGATGATCTGCGCGGGTCATGACGGCCTCGCCACCATGCGCCGTGACAATTTCGGCGATCTCCGGTGCGTCGGTCGCCACAACCACGCGGCCGATTCGCGCGGCGTCCGCACGGCGCACGACATGGACGATCATGGGCAGGCCGGAAATGTCCAGCAAGGGCTTTCCCGGCAGCCTGGTCGCAGCCATGCGGGCGGGAATCAGCACCAGGGCGCGGGTTTCTTTCATGGGGGACGCTGGGCTCGGGACGGCCGGGTTGGCGAGGAAAATGACGGTGTTTTCAAGGGGTCGGCGCGTTTATACGGGTTGCCAGAAGGCAGGCAAACCGTTATCTCGATCCCGCTGCCTGTATTGCGCTGCACGCCTGTTCCCGGTAGCAATCCAAGGTCGCTCTGCGCGGCTAAATGTATCGACTTTCCGGCTCGGGGCCTGATCGAAAATGGACTCCTTCGAACTCAACAAGATCATGGGTGCGGTGCTCGCCACCTGCCTCGTTCTGCTCTCCATGAATATGGCTGCCAACGCGATTTTCTCGCCGAAGAAGCCAGAAAAGCCCGGCTTTGAAATCGCGATCAAGGAAGCTGAAGGCGCCGGTCCGGCTGCCGCGGCTGCGCCGAGCGAGCCGATCGAGAAACTGCTCCAGACCGCCTCTGTCGAGAAGGGTTCTGCCGCGGCCAAGAAGTGCGCCGCCTGCCACACCTTCGAGAAGAACGGCCCGAACAAGGTCGGTCCGAATCTTTACGGCGTCATCGACGACGAGATCGGCCATGGCCGTAACGGCTTCAACTTCTCCGCTGCCATGAAGGGCAAGGGCGGCAAGTGGACCTACGATGCCATCAACAAGTTCATCGCCAGCCCGAAGGGCTTTATCCCCGGCACCGCGATGGGCTTCGCGGGCATCAGCAAGGACAGCGAGCGCGCGGATCTGATCGCCTACCTGCGCACGCTGGCCGACACCCCGGTGCCGCTGCCGACCGCCAGCAAATAAGCTCGGCGCGTGACAGAAATTTAATCCTCAAACGGCCAGGTTCGCCTGGCCGTTTTGCGTTGCAATTGCTGCTATTTTTGAGCCGGACATTTCGCCGCAAAGAACGCGCCGCAACGGGCTGGCGTCATATCCAAAAACCGACATAATCGGCCAAGACGTTGCCTCGGCATCTGTTTTTCGATCAGCAACAGGAACATTCAATTTGAGCATTTCCCGACGCGATCTTCTTCAGAGCGGTGCGTTTGTTGCCACGTTTCCGATGCTGAAAGCGGCAGGGCTGGACGTGGTGGCTTCCGCGCAGGCCCAGACCGCTCCGGAATGGAAACATGCGTTGTCGCTGTTCGGCGACATCAAATATCCCGCCGACTTCAAGCGTTTCGACTACGTCAATCCGGATGCGCCGAAGGGCGGTATCGCCCGGCAGATTTCGATCGGCACGTTCGACAACTTCAATCTCGCTGTCGCCGGCGTGAAGGGAACGATCGCGCCCGCGGTCGGGCTGATCTACGAGACGCTGATGGCGCGGTCTCTGGATGAGGCGACCACCCAATATTGTCTGCTGGCGGAGTCGGTATCGCATCCCGACGATCATTCGTGGGTGATCTATCGTCTTCGCAAGGACGCGAAGTGGCATGACGGCAAGCCGGTGACTCCGGAAGACGTGCTGTTCTCGCTAGAGTCGCTGAAGAAATACAGTCCGATGTATTCGTCCTACTACAAGCATGTGGTGAAGGCGGAAAAGGTCGGCTCGCACGACATCAAGTTCACGTTCGACGCGCCCGGCAATCGCGAGCTTCCGACCATCGTCGGTGAACTGACGGTGCTTCCGAAGCACTGGTGGGAAGGCAAGGACAGCGAAGGCCGCAAGCGCGACATCGGCGCGACGACGCTGGAGAAGCCGCTCGGCTCCGGGCCCTATGCCATCAAGGATTTTGTCGCGGGCCGCTCCGTCACCTTGGAGCGGGTGAAGAATTACTGGGGCGAGAAGGCGCCGACGCGCGTTGGCCAGAACAATTTCGACGAGATGCGGTTTGAGTTCTTCCGCGACACGACGGTGTCGCTCGAAGCTTTCAAGGCCGACCAGGCGGACTGGATCATCGAGTCCTCCGCCAAGAGCTGGGCAACGGCCTATAATTTCCCCGCCGTGACCGAGAAGCGCGTGGTCCTTGAAGAATTTCCGATCAACGATTCCGGGCGGATGCAGGGTTTTGCGTTCAACATCCGCCGTGAACTGTTCGCGGACAAGCGCGTGCGCCGCGCCTTCAATTATGCGTTCGATTTCGAGGAAATGAACAAGCAATTGTTCTACGGCCAGTACAAACGCATCAACAGCTACTTCGAAGGCACTGAACTCGCCAGCTCCGGCGTTCCGGTTCAGAGAGAATTTGAAATTCTCAAGGAGGTCTACGGCGACATTCCGCCGGAAGTGATCGCCAAGCCTTACGAAAATCCGGTGGGCGGCGATCCGGAGAAGGTGCGCGATAATCTTCGCAACGCTACAAGGCTTCTGCGCGAAGCCGGCTATGAAGTCCGCGAGGGCAAGCTGGTCAAAAAAGACGGTACGCCGGTCGCGGTCGAATTTCTGCTGGATAATCCATCGTTCGAGCGCATCGTGCTGTTCTACAAGCCGTCGCTGGAGCGGCTCGGCATCACCGTGAATGTGCGTACAGTCGATGACGCGCAGTATCAGAACCGCGTGCGGAATTTCGACTACGACATCATCTCGGACATCTGGGGGCAATCGCTCTCGCCGGGCAACGAGCAACGCGATTTTTGGGGCTCGCAGGCGGCCGACATTCCCGGCTCGCGCAACACCGTCGGCATCAAGAATCCTGTCGTCGACAGGCTGATCGACAAGATCATTTTCGCGAAGGACCGTGAGACGCTGGTTGCGGCGACCAAGGCGCTCGATCGTGTGCTGCTCTGGCACTATTATGTCGTGCCGCAATTCACCTACGGGTTCTCGCGCTATGCGCGCTGGGATCGCTTCAGCCACGCGGAGCTTCCGAAATACGGCCGCTCCGGTCTGCCGGCGCTTTGGTGGTTCGACAAAGAGAAGGCCGACAAGATCGGCAAGCGTTCTTGAGCGGCCTTTCGCGGCGGCGGGTTCTGGTCCTTGGCGGCAGCGCGATGGCTGCGGCGTGGTCGCCGCTGTCGGCCATGGCTCAATCCGGCATCGAGGCCGCCCCTGATAGCCACGGCATGTCGGCCTTCGGCGATCTGAAATATCCGGCGGACTTCAAGAACTTCGATTACGTCAATGTCGGCGCACCGAAGGGCGGCGTGTTCTCGACCGTTCCGTCGTCGCGCGCCTACAATCAGTCGTTCTTTACGTTCAACTCGCTGAACAGCTTTATTCTCAAGGGGGATGGCGCGATCGGCATGGATCAGACCTTCGCGGCGCTGATGGTGCGCGCCAGCGACGAGCCGGACGCAATGTACGGCTTGGTCGCGCGGTCGGTGCGGATTTCGCCGGACAAGCTGACATATCGGTTCACGCTGCGGCCTGAGGCGCGATTCCACGACGGCAGCAAAATCACCGCGAAGGACGCCGCGTTCTCCCTGACGATCCTCAAGGAGAAAGGTCATCCGATCATTCAGCAGCAGCTCCGCGACATGATCAAGGCGGAAGCTGGCGACGACGCCACGCTGACGGTGACATTCGCGGCAAAGCGCGGCCGCGATGTGCCGCTATATGCCGCGGGATTGCCGATCTTCTCGAAGGCGTACTACGACAGGAAAGCGTTCGACGAATCCACTCTCGATATTCCGCTCGGCTCCGGGCCTTACAAGGTCGGCCGCTTCGAGGTGGGACGTTATATCGAATACGAGCGCGTCAAGGACTGGTGGGCGAAGGATCTGCCGGTGTCGCGCGGCGCCTTCAACTTCGACGCCGTGCGCTACGAGTTCTACCGCGACCGCGATGTCGCGTTCGAAGGCTTCACCGGCCGGAATTATCTTTATCGCGAGGAATTCACGGCACGCATCTGGAACACGCGCTACGATTTCCCCGCCATCAAGGACGGCCGCGTCAAGCAGGAGCTGCTGCCGGACGACACACCGTCGGGCGCGCAGGGCTGGTTCCTGAACACGCGCCGCGCGCAGTTCAAGGACCCGCGCGTGCGGGAAGCCATGATCCAGGCGTTCGATTTCGAATGGACCAACAAGACCATCATGTACGGCGCCTATGCGCGCACTGTCTCGCCGTTCCAGAACTCTGACCTGATGGCGGAGGGGCCGCCGCCGGCGGAAGAACTCAAACTGCTTGAGCCGTTCCGCGGTCAGGTGCCTGACGAGGTGTTCGGCGCGCCGTTCCTGCCCCCGATCACCGACGGATCGGGGCAGGATCGGACCCTGCTGCGCAAGGCGTCGCAGCTGTTGCAGGACGCCGGATGCGTCATCAAGGACGGCAAGCGCCGGTTGCCCAACGGCGATGCATTCCGTGTCGAGTTTCTGCTCGAGGAGCCCGCGTTTCAGGCGCACCACGCGCCCTACATCAAGAACCTCGGCGTCCTCGGCATCGACGCCAGCGTGCGGCTGGTCGATCCGGTGCAGTTCCGTGCACGGGTCGATGATTTCGATTTCGATGTCGCGATACAGCGCTTCAGCATGTCGTCGACGCCGGGTGATGCGATGCGGACGTTCTTTTCGTCACAGGTCGCCGACGTCAAGGGATCGCAGAATCTGTCGGGCATCAAGAATCCCGCCATCGATGCGCTGATCGAGCGCATCATCGCGGCCGAGAATCGCGACGAATTGCGCATCGCCTGCCGGGCGTTCGACCGCGTGTTCCGCGCCGGACGCTACTGGGTGCCGCAATGGTATTCCGCCAGCCATCGCATTGCCTATTGGGATGTCTTCGCCCATCCTCCGAACATTCCGCGTTACGCCACTGGCGTCGGCGCGCCTGACCTGTGGTGGTTCGATGAGGCAAAAGCCAAGAAGCCCGAGCAGGCCAAGCCCGTGCAGGCGAAGTAATCCATGACCGCGTATATTGCCCGCCGCATTCTGCTGATGGTTCCCACACTGCTGGGCATCCTGTTCGTGTCTTTCGTTGTGGTGCAGTTCGCCCCCGGCGGCCCCGTTGAGCGGGTGATCGCTCAGCTTTCCGGCTCGGACACCGGAGCCAGCTCGCGCATTTCGGGATCGTCCGGCGGCGATTTCGCCTCGCGGCCGCAGGCCGGGGCGTCGGCTGATGCGGTGTCTTCAAAGTATCGCGGTGCGCAGGGGCTCGATCCGGATTTCGTCAAGAGCCTCGAAAAACAGTTCGGGTTCGACAAGCCTGCGCCGGAACGCTTCGCGCTGATGCTGTGGAATTTCGCGCGTTTCGATTTCGGCAAGAGCTACTTCCGTGACGTCAGCGTGATCCAGCTCATCAAGGAGAAACTGCCGGTTTCGATGTCGCTTGGCATCTGGATGACGCTGCTGACCTATCTGATCTCGATCCCGCTCGGAATCCGCAAGGCCATTCGGGACGGCTCGAAATTCGATACCTGGACATCGGGCATCATTATCATAGGCTTCGCGATCCCGGGCTTCCTGTTCGCAATTCTGCTGATCATCCTGTTCGCAGGCGGATCGTTCTTCGACATCTTCCCGCTGCGCGGGCTGACCTCGGACGGCTGGTCGCAATTCCCGTGGTACCAGAAGATCACCGACTATTTCTGGCACATCACGCTGCCGCTGGTTTCGATGGCGCTCGGCGCCTTCGCGACCATGACGCTGCTGACCAAGAACTCGTTTCTCGATGAAATCCGCAAGCAGTATGTGATGACCGCGCGCGCCAAAGGGTGCAGCGAAACGCAGGTGCTTTACGGCCACATCTTCCGCAACGCAATGCTGATCGTGATCGCCGGCTTTCCGAGTGCGTTCATTCACGCGTTTTTCTCCGGCTCGCTGCTGATCGAGACGATCTTCTCGCTCGATGGCCTCGGGTTGCTTGGTTTCGAGAGCGTGTTGAACCGCGATTATCCGGTGGTGTTCGGTACGCTGTTCATTTTCTCTCTGGTCGGTCTTGTGGTGAATCTGATCTCTGATCTTGCCTATATGTGGATCGACCCCCGGATCGATTTCGAGGCGCGCGAGGTATGACGATCGCCCCCGTCCCGCCCGTCGAGACCACGGCCTTGTCGCCGATGGGCGAAGCCGTGCCGCCGTCGCGCCACCCGCTCGGCATATCGCCGCTCAACCAGCGCCGCTGGCGCAATTTCAAGTCCAACCGGCGCGGCTACTGGTCGTTCTGGATTTTCGCACTGTTGTTTCTTGTCTCGCTGTTCGCAGAACTGATCGCCAACGATCGCCCGTTCCTGATCAAGTTCGACGGCAAACTGTATTTCCCGGCCTTCGTGACCTATCCCGAAACCGCATTCGGCGGGGACTTTGAGACGGCTGCCGACTACCGCGATCCGTACTTGCAGAAGCTGATCAAGGAAAAGAACGGCACGGTGATCTGGCCGTTGATCCGCTATTCCTACAGCACGCATAATCTCGATCTGCCGACGCCGGCGCCGTCGAAGCCGACATGGATGCTCACCGAGGCTCAATGCAAGGCGGTGGTCGAGAAGAAGGGCCTGCGCGGTTGCCGCGACCTTGAGTATAACTGGCTCGGCACCGACGATCAGGGCCGCGATGTGGTGGCGCGCCTGATCTACGGCTTCCGGATTTCGGTGCTGTTCGGCCTCACGCTGACGATCATTTCCTCCGTGATCGGCATCGCGGCCGGCGGTGTGCAGGGCTATTTCGGCGGATGGGTCGATCTTGGTTTCCAGCGCTTCATCGAAGTGTGGACCGCGATTCCGTCGCTGTATCTGCTCTTGATCCTGTCATCGGTGCTGGTGCCCGGCTTCTTCGTGTTGCTTGGAATTCTTTTGCTGTTCTCCTGGGTGTCGCTGGTAGGCCTCGTGCGCGCGGAGTTCCTGCGCGGGCGCAACTTCGAGTACATTCAGGCGGCGCGGGCGCTGGGTGTCTCGAACGCCACCATCATGTTCCGGCATCTGTTGCCGAACGCCATGGTGGCGACCATGACGTTCCTGCCGTTTATCGTCTCGTCGTCAGTGATGACGCTGACGGCGCTGGATTTCCTCGGCTTCGGTCTGCCGCCGGGTTCGCCGTCGCTCGGCGAATTGTTGTCGCAAGGCAAATCGAATGTGCAGGCGCCGTGGCTCGGCTTCACCGGCTTTTTCTCGGTCGCGATCATGCTGTCGCTTCTGATTTTCATCGGCGAGGGCGTGCGTGACGCCTTCGATCCGCGCAAGACGTTCAGGTAAGGCCATGTTGGATTCCATCAACCAGCCCCTGCTCGATGTCCGCGACCTGTCTGTGGCGTTCCGTCAGGGCGGCAATGAAAGTATTGCAGTCGACAAGATTTCGTTCTCGATCGAGCGCGGACAGTGCGTGGCGCTGGTCGGGGAATCCGGTTCGGGCAAATCCGTCAGCGCGCTGTCTGTGCTGAAGTTGCTGCCGTATCCCACGGCGCATCATCCGACCGGAAGCATCCGCTTCAAGGGGCAGGACCTGCTCGAGATGAGCGAGAACGAGATTCGCGGCATTCGCGGCAACGACATCTCGATCATTTTCCAGGAGCCGATGACGTCCCTTAATCCGCTGCACACCATCGAGGCGCAGATCAGCGAAGTGATCTATCTGCACAGCGGCGTGCGCGGCGCGGCGGCACGGGCGCGGACACTTGAGCTTCTGACGCAGGTCGGCATTCCGGAACCGGAAACGCGCCTCGCCAGCTATCCGCATCAGTTGTCTGGCGGACAGCGCCAGCGCGTGATGATAGCGATGGCGCTGGCGAACGAGCCGGACCTTTTGATCGCCGACGAGCCGACCACTGCGCTTGACGTCACTGTGCAGGCGCAAATTCTCAAGCTCCTGGCCGATATCCGCGAGCGCCTCGGCATGAGCATGCTGTTTATCACCCACGACCTCGGCATCGTGCGGCGCATCGCCGATGTGGTCTGTGTCATGAACAACGGCAAGATTGTCGAGCAGGGGCCGGTGGAACAGGTCTTCACCGCGGCCCAGCATCCTTACACCAAGGCGCTGCTGGCGGCGGAGCCGAAGCCGGATCCCGCGCCGCCGCGGCCGGAATCGCCGGTGGTGATGTCATCCGATGACTTGAAGGTCTGGTTTCCGATCAAGCGCGGCCTGCTGCGCAAGACCGTCGGCCACATCAAGGCGGTCGATGGCGTCAGTGTCAGGGTGCGCAAGGGTGAAACGCTCGGCGTGGTCGGCGAGTCCGGTTCGGGCAAGACCACGCTCGGCCTCGCGTTGCTGCGCCTGATTTCATCGAACGGGCCGATCGTGTTTCTCGGCAAGGATATTCAGGGCCTGAAGTTCAAGGAGATGCGCCCGGTCCGGCGTGACATGCAGATCGTGTTTCAGGACCCGTTCGGGGCGCTCAGCCCGCGCATGTCGGTCGGCGACATCGTTGCTGAGGGCCTGGGCGTGCATCAGCCGTCGCTGAGCGAGACCGAACGCGAGGCGCGGGTGATCAAGGCGCTGAAGGATGTCGGCCTCGATCCCGCGACGCGCTTCCGTTATCCGCATGAATTCTCCGGCGGCCAGCGTCAGCGCATCAGTATCGCACGCGCCGTGGTGCTGGAGCCGAACTTCGTGGTGCTGGACGAGCCGACCAGCGCCCTCGACATGCTGTTCCAGGCGCAGATGGTCGATCTGCTCCGCGAGTTGCAACGCAAGCGTGACCTGACCTACATGTTCATTTCGCATGACCTGCGAGTGGTGGCTTCACTGGCGAGCAACCTGATCGTGATGCGTCACGGCAAGGTGGTGGAAGAAGGTGCCGCGGCGGATATCTTCAAGAATCCGAAATCCGATTATACGCGCGCGCTGTTCGCGGCGGCGTTCAATATCGAAGCCGCGCCGAACATCGTGCCGGATCTATAAGTCTTCAACGCAGCCGCTTAACGCTGGTCACGTCACTGCCTGCGGCCTTGATGCGCGCGATGGCTGCGTCTGTCGGCTCGATGGCTGTCGCCATGTGGTGCGCGTTGGCGTGGACGATGGTGCTGCCATCGCGCACGATTGCGACATGGCCCTTCCAGAAGATCAGATCGCCGCGTTTGAGATCATGCCACTGCGACGGTGGCAACGCCGTTCCCAGAGCGCCTTCCTGCATGTAGCTGTCGCGCGGCGCTGCGATGCCGGCAGCCGCGAGCGAGGTCTGCACCAGTCCCGAACAATCGATGCCAAGGCTTGTCCTGCCGCCCCACAGATACGGCGTGCCGACGAAGCGTTCCGCAATGGCAACGAAATCCGTCTCATTGGTGTTAAGCGGCGCCACATGCTGCGCAGGCAGATAATGCCGCTGGCTGGTGATGACGAAGCCGCCCTCGGTCTTCACGACTTCGATAAGTGCGCCGAGCGGCAGACTTTCTACCGGCGGCAGCTTGATCGAAGGTCCCGGAAACGCGAAGGTGCGCAGCGCCGTGACTTTGTGCGTCGGTGTCGAGCGCGGCTGAACCAGCGCATTGTCGGGGAGCCATCCGACATAGCCATCGGTCTTGAGCTGGCCCCACGCCCATCCTTCCGCATCGCGATCGTAGATGACGACGCGCTCGCCCTTCAGCGCCTCGGTGTCCAATGCTGCGTCGTGCGAGGGTTCGCGCCGGACCGGCGCAACGGGATCGAAGACTTCAAGCTCGATCCCTTCGGCGAATCGCGCCGCCGTCACCTTGCCTTCAAGATGCTTCGCGGCAAGATCAGGCCGTGCGGGCGTGAGCCTGGGATCGCGGGGGAGATCAGCCATACCGCTCGCTCAACAGTTTGTAGATCGCGCGCGCGGCCTGGCATTCGCCGCCTTCGGGACGGGCGGGCTTCGCCGAGGGCGTCCAGCCGTAAATATCGACGTGAAGCCAGCTCGTCGCGCTCTCAACAAAGCGCTTCAGGAACAGCGCGCAGGTGATCGACCCTGCGAATGCGCCGCCCGGCGCATTGTTGAGATTGGCGGTCTTGGAATCCAGCCACGAATCGTACGGCATCCACAGCGGCATCCGCCACAGCGGATCGTTCTCGGTGCGGGCGTGGCGCGCGACGTCGGCTGCGAGCGTTTCGTCGTTTGTGTAGAACGGCGGCAGGTCCGGCCCCAGCGCGACGCGCGCCGCGCCGGTCAGTGTGCCGAGATCGATCAGAAGATCGGGCTTCTCCTCGTCAGCCAGCGCCAGTGCGTCGGCCAGCACGAGGCGTCCCTCCGCATCGGTGTTGCCGATCTCGACATTGACGCCCTTGCGCGAGGGAAAAATATCGAGCGGGCGAAAGGCATTCCCCGCGATAGAATTCTCGACGGCGGGAATCAGAACACGCAGGCGAACCTTGAGTTTCGCATCCATGATCATCTGAGCGAGCGCGAGCACGTTGGCTGCGCCGCCCATATCCTTCTTCATGATCAGCATGCCGCTCGACGGCTTGAGATCGAGCCCGCCGGTGTCGAAGCAGACGCCCTTGCCGACCAGCGTCACTTTCGGATGCGATGCGTCGCCCCACGTGATGTCGATCAAGCGCGGCGCGCGGGTCGAGGCCATGCCGACCGCATGGATCAGCGGGAAATTCTGTTTCAGCAGGTCGTCGCCGATAATGCAGCTATAGGCCGCGCCGAACTTTTCGGCGAGCGCCTGTGCGGCCTGCGCGAGTTCGTCTGGCCCCATGTCGTTGGCGGGTGTGTTGATGAGATCGCGCGCCAGTGCCGCGGCGTCCGCCATGCGCGTCAGTTCAACCATGTCGATGCCGTCGGGCGGGACGAGTCGTGCGCCGGATGCATCGTTCTTGCGGTAGCGATTGAACCGGTAACTGCCGAGCGCAAAGGCAAGCGCTGCAAGCCGGGTGTCGTGCGGCTCATTCGTAAAACTGTAGGTGCCCGCGGGCAGCAGGCCGGGCAATTGTCCCGGCCGGAAAAGATCGCGCCACTCGCTGGAGGCATCCTCGATGCCGAACAGGACATGAGCGAGCGATCCGTCCTCCGCCGGGAGCGCGAGATACTGGCCGGGCTTTGCGGTGAAGGCATTGGCCGCTGCGAACCGCCGGGCCGCGGCGGGAAGGGTAGCGCTGACGGCGTCCCAGGTCGATTTGGTGGCAAAGGTGATGGGGACGGCGGATGAGGCGTTCTGAAAGGCTGGATGCATGGAGTTCCCGGACAGGGTGCGTGACAGGTGCTCACTATAGCAGCGCGGCCGCACTGCGCAGCAGGCCCAAGATCGTGTTTTTACATGTCTTTCCGATCGGGAGGCGCAGGGGCAGGCACCGTCGCCGCTCGGGGGAATTAACCAGCCATTAGGGTTAACAGTCTATTGCTGGCGTCATCCGGCTTCGCCAAACCTCGATAGCGAGTCCAAGCGTCATGCGTAATCCATCCCGTTTCGCCAGGTACTTTGGGTCCGCCGCGGTCGCAGCGCTCCTTGCGGCCAGCCTTGGCGGCTGCCAGACCGCGCGCTCGCCCGATATTACCGGATCGCTCAATGCCCGTGCCGAAGCAGGGCCGGGTGTTGCTTCGCGCGATGAGATCGAGGCTTACGGCGAACGCTACCGTGCCAATCCGCGCGACGCCGCGGCCGCGCTTCAATATGGCCAGTCCCTGCGGTTGAACGGGCAGCGCCAGCAGGCCGTTGCGGTGCTGGAGCAGGCGACCATCGCCAACCCCGGCAACAAATCGTTGCTGGCAGCCTATGGCCGCGCGCTGGCGGACAATGGAAATTTCCAGCAGGCCTTCGACATCCTGACGCGTGCCCATACGCCGGCAAATCCTGACTGGCGCATTCTGTCGGTGCAGGGAACGACGCTCGATCAGCTCGGCAATCACGAGGAGGCTCGCCGCTATTACGCGAGCGCGCTGAAGATTGCCCCGGAAGAGCCATCGGTGCTGTCGAATCTCGGCATGTCCTATGTTCTGTCCAAGGATCTGCCCAAGGCCGAGGCGGTGCTGCGCAGGGCCTATAATCGCGGCTCGGCGGATTCCCGCGTTCGCCAGAATCTTGGACTGGTGGTCGGGCTTCAGGGACGCTTCGCGGAAGCCGAAAGCATCGTGAAGGCAGACCTTCCCGCTGAAGAGGCGGAAGCCAATGTCGCCTATCTGAAGCAGATGCTCAGCCGCGATGGCGGCGGACGAGGTCCGCGCACAACGGCCGTGGCAGAGCCCAGCCGTTCATAGGCCACGCTTCATTTCTGCTGTCTTGAGGCTGAACGATGTCGCGGCGCCTGACCGGCGCCGCTCACATCACTTCATGTATTCCGAGACCTTGATGCCGGTCGGGCCGAGAATGACCACGAACAGCACGGGCAGGAAGAACACGATCATCGGCACGGTCAGTTTCGGCGGCAAGGCGGCCGCCTTCTTCTCGGCCTCGTTCATGCGCATGTCGCGATTTTCCTGAGCCATCACGCGCAGCGTCTGTCCCAGCGGCGTGCCATAGCGCTCCGACTGTTGCAGGGCCAGACAGACGGACTTCACGCCCTCGGTTCCGGTCCGCTTGGCGAGGTTCTCGTAGGCCATCTTGCGGTCCTGGAGATATGAGAGCTCCGCGGTCGTCAGCGAGAATTCCTCCGCCAGCGCGATCGACTGGCTGCCGATCTCCTGGCTCACCCGGCGAAACGCCGCTTCGATCGACATGCCGGATTCGATGCAGATCAGCAGCAGGTCGAGCGCATCCGGAAATGCGCGCCGGATCGACAACTGGCGCTTGGTAATGGCGTTCTTCAGGAACAGCATGGGCGCCTGCATGCCAAGCCATGTCGCACCCAGGCACATGCCGATTTTCATCGCCGTCGGCTGCTGCATGTTCGAGATCACGAACACATAGAGAATGGCGCAGATCAGGAACACGATCGGCATGACAAGGCGGAAGAAGAGAAACGTGACGTAAGGCGCCTGACCGCGATAGCCGGCCATCACCAGCTTGTCGCGTGCTTCCTCCTGAGCCACCCACTTGCCGAGGTTGAAATCGTCGACCACCCGCTGGACGACCTGTTTCGGCGTCTGGCGCAGCGAAACTTTCTCGTTGCGGTTGAGCCGGTCGCGTTCGCGCTGGCGCATCCGCTCGCGTTCGCTGGCGACGGCTTTCATGCGCTTGGCCAGTCCGTCGCCGGCGAACATCGGCGCCACAACTGCGTAGGCTGCTGCTGCGGCGGCGATCGCCGCCATCAGCATCGTCATGAACCTGGCGTCGTGGAACTTTTCGATGAGAAGATCGACCATGGTTCCTCGTCAGAAATCGAAGTTGATCATTTTTTTCATGACCAAGATGCCGGTCGACATCCAGAGCACGCAGCCCGCCAGCATCAGCCGTCCGGTCGGATGGGTCCAGAGCAGTGAGATGTATTCGGGCGTCATGATGTAAACCATGAGCATCACGAGCGGCGGCAGCGCGCCGATGATGCCGGCCGAGGCCTTGGCTTCCATCGACATCGCCTGAATCTTGGCCTTCATCTTCTTGCGATCGCGAAGCACCTTCGAGAGATTGCCGAGAGCCTCCGACAGGTTGCCGCCCGACTTGGTTTGAATCGCGATCACGATGCCGAAGAAGTTGGCTTCCGGCAGCGGCATTCTGTCGTAAAGACGCTGGCAGGCGTCGCCAAGCGGCATGCCGATGGTCTGGGTTTCGATGATCGCATTGAATTCGCTGCGCAGCGGCTCCGGCGCATCGGCGGCAACCACCTTGATCGAATCAAACAGCGGAAGGCCGGCCTTGATGCCCCGGACGATGACGTCGACGGCGTCCGGCAGGGCATCGAGAAACTTGGTTTCACGGCGCTTCTTGAGAAAGCCCAGCACCCAGCGCGGCAATCCGAAGCCTGCGCCCAAGCCAAACCCAAGCGATGCGAGTGGGGGCGCGCCGGCAATATAGGACCCGATCAGAGCGGCCGCGCCGAGAACCCCCGAGCCGATCATGAACTGCTGCTTGGTCCAGCTCATGCCCGCCTGGGAGATCCGGTTCTCGATCGAAATCTTCTTGGACTCGGCGAGCCGCTGTTCAAGCTCCTTGATCGAGTCTTCGACAGCTACGCGACGCGTGCGCGACCGGTCGTCGATGCGCAATGCAGGTTCGGCGCGCGCAAAGGACTGGACGCGCTTCTCGGTCTGCTTCTCGCCGGAGAGTAGCGGATAGATGAAAACCCATGCGAGACCGCCCACCGTGACGGCGGAGAGGAAAGCCAGTGCCAGCGCCTGCATGTTCATGGACGCTCCTATACCTCTGCCACTTCGGCGGCATCGAGCGCTGCGGCGAGCCGCTTTTCCTCATTGTAGTAGCGGGCACGTTCCCAGAACTTCGGACGTCCGATGCCGGTCGAGCGATGCCGGCCGATAATGTTGCCGTTCAGATCTTCGCCCATCAAGTCGTAGAGGAAGATGTCCTGGGTGATGATGGTGTCGCCTTCCATCCCCATCACTTCGGTGATGTGGGTGATACGGCGCGAGCCGTCGCGCAGGCGGGCTGCCTGTACAATGACGTCGATCGAGGCGCAGATCATCTCGCGGATGGTGCGCGACGGCAGAGAGTAACCGCCCATGGTGATCATGGATTCGCAGCGCGAAAGGGCTTCGCGGGGATTGTTGGCGTGCAGCGTTCCCATCGATCCGTCGTGGCCGGTGTTCATCGCCTGCAACAGGTCGAACGCCTCGGGTCCGCGGACTTCGCCGACGATGATACGTTCCGGCCGCATACGCAGGCAGTTCTTGACGAGGTCGCGCATGGTGACCTGACCTTCGCCTTCGATGTTCGGCGGACGCGTTTCGAGGCGCACGACATGCGGCTGCTGCAATTGAAGTTCCGCTGCGTCTTCGCAGGTGATGACGCGCTCGTCCTCGTCGATGTAGTTGGTCAGACAGTTCAGCAGCGTGGTTTTACCTGAGCCGGTGCCGCCGGAGATCAGCACGTTGCAGCGCACCCGGCCGATGATCTGCAGGATCTGCGCGCCTTCGGGCGTGATCGCGCCGAACTTGACCAGCTGATCCAGCGTCAGCTTGTCCTTCTTGAACTTACGAATGGTGAGCGCGGGGCCATCGATGGCCAGCGGCGGCACGATCGCGTTGACGCGCGACCCGTCGGCAAGACGGGCGTCGCATATCGGGGACGATTCGTCGACGCGGCGGCCGACCTGGCTGACGATGCGCTGGCAGATGTTGAGAAGCTGCTGGTTGTCACGGAAGCGGATGCCGGTCTTCTGGATCTTGCCGCCGACTTCGATAAAGACAGTGCCGGCGCCATTCACCATGATGTCGGCGATGTCGTCGCGGGCGAGCAGCGGCTCGAGCGGGCCGTAACCGAGAACGTCGTTACAGATGTCGTCGAGCAGTTCTTCCTGCTCGGCGATCGACATCACGATGTTCTTGATCGCGATGATCTCGTTGACGATGTCGCGGATTTCCTCGCGCGCGGACTCGACGTCGAGCTTTGCGAGCTGTGCGAGGTCGATGGCCTCGATCAACGCCCCGAAGATCGTGGCCTTGACCTGATAGTAGGTATCCGAGCGCCGGGCTTCGACGACAGGAGCGGGCGTGGAGGTTCGGGCAGGCGACAGCGGCGGTGATGTGACGTTCGCCACCGCCGGCTTTGCGGCGGCCGGTGTTGTCACATGCCCACGGTCCGCGGGCTGAGTCCCCCGGCCATCGGCTTCTGATCCGCTACGCTTACCAAACACGACGGTACTCCACGCGAAAGTCTATTTGGCCCGGAGCTTTCCGAGCAGAGGTGCCAGAAACGAATTGCGCGGCTTCTTGGCTTCGCCACGGCCGGTTAGGCGCTGCGCGATCTGCAAGAACATCTCGGATGTGCGGTGATTGGCGGCGATTTCCGCGATCATCTGTCCATTGTTCGCAGCCGCGCCGAAGATTTGCGGCTCAAACGGAATGGTCACGATCGGCGGGCTTTCGATAGCCTTCGCGAATTCGCTGGTGTTGATCTCGGGCCGTTTGGGAACACCGGCCTGATTGATGCAGTACAGAGGTGCCCTGTCGTTGGGCCGCGCGGCCTTCAACGTATCGAACATGTTCTTGGTGTTGCGCAGATTGGCGAGATCGGGGGTCGCGACGATCAGGATATCGTCGGCGCCGACCAGCGCGCGCTTGGTCCATCCGGACCACTGATGCGGAACGTCGAGAACGATGCAGGGCATCGTCGTGCGCAGCGTATCGAAGATCGAATCGAACGCATCCGCCCCGAAATCGTACACCCGGTCGAGGGTCGCAGGCGCGGCGAGCAGGCTGAGATGGTCGGTGCACTTGGAGAGCAGCCGGTCCACAAAAGCCGTATCGATGCGGTCGGGAGAGAACACGGCGTCGGCAATCCCCTGCGGCGGGTCCTGATTGTAATCGAGGCCCGCGGTGCCGAAGGCCAGATCGAGATCGGCGACCACCGAATCCAGCGCCAGATCGCGTGCGATCGCCCACGCAACGTTATGCGCCACGGTGGATGCGCCCACGCCGCCCTTGGCGCCGACCACGGCAATGATCCGTCCGACGGCCTTGGCTTCCGGTACCGAAAACAGGCCGCAGATCGAGCGCACGACATCGAGCGGCGCAACCGGCGCGATGACATAGTCGCTGATGCCACGGCGCACGAGTTCACGATAGAGAACGACGTCGTTGACTTTGCCGATAACGATCACCCGCGTACCGGCGTCGCAAACCGTTGCAAGCTGATCGAGGCCCGAAAGGATGTCGTTGCGGCCCTCGGTCTCGAGCAGGATCACGTTGGGAGTCGGCGCGGTGCGGTACGCCTCGATAGCAGCCGCCATGCCGCCCATCTGAATCTTGAGATGCGCCTTGTCCAGCCGCCGGTCTTCGCCGGCAGCCTGTACGGCTGCCGCGGTTTCAACAGTTTCGCAGAAGGCCTGGACGGACACGCGCGGCGCTGGCGCGATATGCTCCTCGGCGGCGGTCGAGGCCGCCCCGTCCTCCTGATCCTGGCGCGCGTAACTAATCATTTGCCTACTTCGCTCAGTTTGGCCTTCTCGGCTTCAGGATATGCGGTCGTCGTCGTGTTGCCCTTGCGGTACTTGTCGAAGGCGACGTTGCGACGAGGTGTATAGGCCGGCGTTTCGGCGCGCGGCTGAACGAGATCGGACGGATTGTCGACCATCGCCGCAAGATTGCGCTGACTTGCGCAGCCCAGATTGTAGTACGGCCGGTTTTCGTAATAGCTCTTGTTCTTGATGGAAGGGCCGAGGTCTTCCGGCCAAACCCCGCACGGACCGGCATCCGCGACGATCCGCGGATAGTTGACCCGGATGGTCGCAAACTGCCGGGGATCGGCCGGACGATAACTCCTGACGGTGATGCCGCGCGGCGGCACACCGGCGGCGGCCAGGATGCCCTGGATCTCACGCAAAGAATCGTTCGCCACGCGTGCGTTAGGCGTATTCGCCGGCATATCGATGATGATGCCGCCGGTGCCTTCGCGTAGCCAGGTCTCGGCGACACCGGCAATATCCGAGCGCTGCGCAGCGGTGAGGCCGCCGCGGCCGGTGCCGACGAAGACTTCGGTCGTGCGGTTCGCTTCCTGAACCACGATGGGATGGCGCTGGCGGTAATCGTTCGGGATGCTGCTCGTCGGCGTATCCTGATCGGTGTGCGTGCAGGCGCCCAACGCGGCAGACGCCCCGAGAAGGGCGACCGCGACGCGCAGGCTGCGCTTGAGATTGGGTACTCGCATCGTCATCGTTACTATCCTTGTCCCATCTCAGTCGGTGATGAAGCCGTAAGTGCCGCGATACTTGCGGCCGGGCTCCGCGCGTCCGGGAACGCCGTAGATGCGGTTGATGTTGCCAAGAAGGTCCGACTGCGGGTCCGCAGCGTCGGCGAAGCCGTCGTCAGGACGCGACAGATCCTTCTGCGCGACCGCGCGGACTACGAACGGCGTCACCAGCACCATCAGTTCGGTGTTGCGGTTGACGTAGTCGCGGCTGCGGAACAGCGTTCCGAGCACCGGCAACTGCGCCAGTCCGGGCAGTCCGTTGATGGATTGCTTGGTCTGTTCCTGGATCAGGCCGGCCATCGCCATCGAGCCGCCTGACGGAATTTCAAGCGTGGTTTCGGCGCGGCGGGTTTTGACCGACGGAATGGTCAGGGTGTTTCCCGACTGATCGAGGGTGATCGAGTTGTCGGGCGACAGTTCGGAGACTTCGGTCAGCACGCGCAGGCTGATCCGGCCTTCGGACAGCACGATCGGCGTGAAGTTCAGGGTAATACCGAACTTCTTGAAATCGATCTGAGTAGTACAGGCCCGCGAGACTGGGTCGCAGGTATAACCCTTGGGAAGCGGGAATTCGCCGCCCGCGACAAAGGTCGCGGATTCGCCGGAAATCGCGGTGAGGTTCGGTTCCGCGAGCGTGCGGACGACGCCGGCGCTTTCCATCGCGCGCAGCGTCGCGGTGACCGCCGGAACGCGCTGTCCAAGCAGATTTGTCGCCGAGCCGGCCGCGCCAACCAGACTGTTACCGGCGACCAGCGGGCGGCCGTATGCGGTGAACGGATTGGTGTTGTTGAAGTTCACGACCGCGGTGCCGTAGTTCATCGTGGCGCTGAGATCGACGCCCAACTGCTTGATGATGTCGCGCTGAACTTCAGCCACGGTGACCTTGAGCATCACCTGATCGCGCCCGCGAACCGCGATGCTGTTCACGACCTTGTCCGGGCCGCCGGCCAGACGTGCCGCCATTTCCTGCGCCTGCTGCGCCTCGACAGGGCTGGCTGCCGAACCCGACAGCACGACGCCGTCGCCGACGCCTTCGATCCGGATATCGGACAGCGGGAACGATTGTTTCAGTGCGGCGCGGACACCGTTGAGATCGCGCGTCACCGCGATATCGTAAGCGGCAATCTGCTGACCCGACGTGTCGAAGAAAACGATGTTGGTCTGACCGACGGCGGCGCCGATGATGTAGGCGCGCTGCGCCGATCGGACCACGGCGTTGGCGATCTTGGGGTCCGCAACCAGAACGTCCTTGATGTCGCGCGGCAGGTCGATAACGACAGACTTTCCGATGCCGAGCGGCAGGAAGCGCGCATTCAACTGGCCGCCATTCGACGCGACAGCCGCGGCTGCCGGCGTGCGGTAGTCGCTCGCGATCACCGGCGACAGGGCCGGATTCAGCGTCAGCGCGGAAACCGCGGCAAACGACAGGGCACGCACCATGAAGGTCCGTACAGGTGCCTGATGTCCCTCTCGCCTCATCGTATCCGTCCTCTCGATCACTTCCGTGTCGTCATTGTCGTGGTGACGCCGTAACGAACGACATTGACGCTGTCGCTCTTGGTGCCGTCGTCGATGTTGATGTCGTTGCGGTTGGCGTCGACCAGGCTGCGCAACGCGAGCGACAAGGTGCCCGCTTGGCGCGCACGCGCCAGCGTTTCGGCCTGATCGGGTTTCAACTCGAGGGTGGTGGTCTTGCCGACTACGACCTTCTGTCCGTCCTTTTCTCCGACTGTCTGGTCGATGGCGAGAACGCGGATGTTGCTCAGGATAATTTCAGAGTTGATGACGTCGTTTGTGCCACTGCGGCTGGCGACTCTCTCGCGCTTGGTGAGAATGACGTCGACCTTGTCGTTGGGCAGGATAAAGCCCCCGGCGCCAGTTTCCGGCGAAATTTCCGTTGAAATCGCGCGCATGCCGCTCGGCAGGATGGCCGCCATGAAGCCGGAGCCGTTGCCCTTGACGAGCTTGGTTTCGCGGATCGGTTCGCCTGCAAGGAACGGCGAACGTGCAATCGATCCCACGATCTGGGTCATTGCCTCGGGCTGGTCGTTGCGGCGGATGAAGCTGGAGCTTGCCGTCGCGGAAGGCCAGCCCTGCCATGCGATATCGTTAGGCGTGACGGTCTGACCGAGCGGAATGTCGATGCGGGCAACCAGAACGTCGGTGGTATCCATTGTCGTTGGCGCTGCGACCGGCTTCGGATCGGAGCCACTTGCAAGATATGCAGCAGCGCCGCCGGCGCAGACGGCAATGGCCAGGACGACAATCCGCGCGGTATTCATACGCTTTCACTTTCCACATCACGCCGCGACGGACCTGTCGCTGTGGTCGGATTTGACCAGCTAAACGTCAAAGCATGGTTAATGAGGCGTATCTAAATCGCGTTAATGAGACGTTGCCGACGTGCTGCGGCTCTCAAGTCCGCAAGTGTCACCAGCATGTTGTGTGGCGGAAACGGATTTGCCGAGTCTGAACGGCGAAGGTTCAGTGGCCGATGAAGCGGGTGAGGTCGACGGCTTTCATCCATTCGGTCTCGGGATAGATCATCAGCGCGCCGAGGGCGAGGGCGATGCCGTACGGGATGCCGCTGTCCTTGCGGTGGAGCCGTTGCAGCCATTCCTGCGAAATGAGCGAGTACGGCAGCGGCCATTGCCGGAACTGAAGCATCAGGAGCGTCAGCGCGCCGCCGAACAGGGAGGCATAGACCAGATAGCTGGCAAGCGGCGGAAACCCGAACCAGAGCCCGGCTGCGGCTGCGACCTTGGCGTCGCCGCCCCCCATCCAACCGAAAGCGAAGCAGGCGAAGGCGATGACCAGCACTGTCAGGCCCGCCGCCACATGCATGCCGATCTCGGACAGCGGCATGCCGCTGAAACCGGCCAGAACAAAGAAGCCCGCCACCAGCAGCAGCGAAATCCGGTTGGGGATCGTCATTGTGAAGAGATCGCTTGCCGCGGCGAAGGCCATCAGTGCGGGAAACAGGAAGACGCGCGCGAGATCAAGGATCATGGGTTTGCCGGGTCTGACAGATTGAGCCGCGGGAACTGGTGGTCCGATTCTAACATTCGCATCGCGAACTCGCGGCCGGATGGGAGGCGAATGTCAAATCCGCTCCTCTCGGTCCGATTGAGCGACACCGCAGGCTAACCGGCAGAAATGAACAATATTAAAACGCGCCGGGCCAGATGCTGGCGATCCGGAACAGGACCGCGAACAAGGCAAGGACCAGGGCCGCACAAACCAGCCGGGTCGGCTCATCGCGGGAAAGCGACATGAAGAGGTGCCCGAAATTAGTGCGTTTCTCGGCGGGAGACGGCTTCATACGCTTTACTGGACTTCCGTCGGAATGATCCGGGCACAAAAAAGGCTTCGGTTTCCCGAAGCCTTTTCTTCATCGCGACGCGATCAATTACTTGATCGAAGCGTTGATGTTGGTGAACTTCGTGTTCAGGGTGGTGCCGAGGCCGTTCACGGCGGCGATGATTGCGAGCGCAATGCCCGCAGCAATCAGGCCATACTCAATCGCGGTGGCGCCGGATTCGTCCTTGACGAAGCGAGCAACGAGCTTGGTCATCTATAACTCCATTTGTACACGTGGCTGTAGAACTCTGGCCGTTGCGGGGGCGGAAACCACCGTGACCATGGCGTCAACCTACGCAGCAGGAATTGCAACGCAGTTAATTCGATTGCCGAAAGCCTGAGGTATCCGCATCTTCTTGCTGACGGTAAATGCCGGTTTAACGGCACTGGGCAAATTGCGGTGATTTCCCGTTGTTAAGTGCCCGGCGCGGTAAAGGCACGCGATCTTCATTCATGCGCTGTTTGCAGTTCATTCATCAATTAACGTCAGATTTGCCATGTCGGGCGCCGGCACCGCTGCGTATCGCTTTTGCCGGCTTGTACACGCCCCGGAGTAAAGTATGTCGATCAATGTCTCGCACCGTTACGCGCATAAAGCCGTAGCGCTGCGCTTTCTCGTTGCCGGTTTCCTGATGTGTCCGATCGCGACGTTCGCCGGAACCGGCGATGAATCCGTTGCGGTCTTCGTCGATCAGGCAAAGGTGGTGAAGCTGCCCGAGAAGGTTGCGACCATCGTGGTCGGAAACCCCCTGATCGCGGACGTTAACGTTCAGCCCGGCGGGATGGTGGTTGTGACCGGCAAGGGTTACGGCTCAACCAACATGATCGCCATGGATCGTGCCGGTGAGGTTCTGGCCAGCCGTTCCATCCAGGTTGAAGGCCCTGCGGACAAGATGGTCACTGTCTACCGCGGTCTGGAGCGTGAGTCTTACAGTTGCACGCCCGACTGCCAGCGGCGTGTGACCCTCGGCGACGGGCGGTCTTACTTCGAGACCGCTCTCGGCCAGACCAACGTCCTGAACAACCAGGCCACCACCGCCGGCGCGCGCCCCTGAGACCAGGCACCGGCTGATTCGTTAACAACCGGTTAACTCCGCGCCGCATGTTGTTCTGATCAGGAGCAAGCATTCGACAATCTCTGTCGTCTATTCTCGGCGGTAGTTATTTCCCGCTGCATGCCGAGGATAGCCCGATGCGCCCGCCCGCGACATCCATGAACGCAATCAACAAGGCACTGCGCCGGTTTCGCCGCGACCGGCGAGCCTCGGCCGCCGTCGAATTCGCGTTCGTCGCGCCGATCTTCTTCGTGTTGCTGTTCGCTGTCATTGAGACGGCGCTGGTGTTTTTCGCCGCGCAGATTCTGGAGACAGGCACGCAGGATTCGGCGCGCCTGATGTTGACGCACCAGGCGCAGGATGCCGGCATGACCCAGGCCCAGTTCAAGCAGGATCTCTGCAACCGCGTCAGTATAATGTTTACCTGCACCGACGTTTACGTCGATGTGAAATCATACGCCGAGGGCACGACAGTCAACATCACCGACCCGATCGATGGATCGGGAAATTTCGTCAACAACTTCACTTATCAGACGGCGCCCGCCGGTAGCGCGGCCACGGTTGTCGTTCGCGCCTTTTATCAGTGGCCGATGTTCGTGACCGGGCTCGGCTACAACATCGCGAATATCGGACGCAACACGTCCAACAGCAAACGCCTCCTGGCAGCGACCGCTGCGTTCCGCGTCGAACCTTGATGGACGAACGATCATGAAGCTGATTTCGCTTTTCAAATACGTCCGCAGCAGCCGGCAGCTTGTACTCCGGTTCGGCAAGGACAAGCGCGGCGTGGCTGCGGTCGAATTCGTCTTTATTGTGCCGCTGATGCTGACGCTGCTGTTCGGAATGATCGACGTTTCAAGCGGAGTGGCCGTAGATCGCAAGGTAACGCTGACCGCGCGCACGTTGTCCGACCTTGTCTCGCAGGGCACGAAAGTATCGTCCACGGACATCTCGAACTTCTTCAAGATGGGCAGCGCCATCATGACGCCGTATGCCGTCACGCCGGCGACGATGACCCAGAGAATCTCCGCGGTCAGCATCGATGCATCGAAGAATGCGAAGGTGGTCTGGAGTTACTCCGGCGCTGTCAGCGGCGCCAGCTCTGTCACGGTCACGACCGGCTATCCCAAGGATACAGTCATCACAACGATCCCGGCCGATCTTCTTGTCGCGAACACGCAGTTGATCTGGAGCGAGGTGACTTACACCTTCACACCGATCACCGGATACATCATCCAGACCACCGTGCCGCTGTCTGAGAACTGCTACACCCGGCCTCGCCAGTCCGACACGGTCACCTATACAAGCTGACCGCAAACGCCTTCCAACAACGTAAAACAAAAAGGCCGTGCGAACCGCACGGCCTTTGGATGTTCTGGTTCTCGTTATCCGAAACTCCCGCAGCGTGAGCCGCAGAAATTTCAGTTAGCCGGCGGCGCGGAGATTGTCGGCCGACGACTTGCCCGAACGGCGATCGGCAACGATTTCGTAGCTGATCTTCTGGCCCTCACGCAGCGTTCCCAGACCAGCGCGCTCGACGGCGCTGATGTGAACGAACACGTCGTTTCCGCCATCGTCAGGCTGAATGAAACCGTAACCCTTAGTCGCGTTGAACCACTTCACTGTTCCCATGCTCACGCAGGTAGTCCTTCTCAAGATAGATATAGTCAAAGCCCACGTCTAAATGGGCTGGTGAGATCGAAATTTGGATGAGGTCGTCAGCGTCTAAACCGGCTGTACCGGTGGATAGCTATGTCGTCCGGCCGAAGATCGATATCTCAATATTACGTGAAAATGGGCCCCGAAACAATCCTGACGGGTGCGGATTTTTGATGCCCGTCCAGCGTGCTCCAGAAGCAGGAGATCGCGCATGACGCGTGCCATGCGCGATCCGTATGATGCGGAGAAACCCGCTTATCTGCGCCGAAACTGTCCGCGTGGCGGGGTGCCGCGGGGTGGGCCGCCCGCGCCGCCGGGACGCTCGTCCTTGTGACGGAAAATCAGGCGGCCCTTCTCGAGATCGTAAGGTGACATTTCGATGGTCACCCGGTCGCCTACCAGCGTCTTGATGCGGTTCTTCTTCATCTTCCCGGCGGTGTAGGCCACGATCTCATGTCCGGCATCGAGCTGGACGCGATAGCGTGCGTCGGGAAGAATTTCGGTCACCAGTCCTTCGAACTGGATCAACTCTTCTTTGGCCATAGGGGTCTCCAAGTCCTTCTAATCAAGTTCGCTAATTCTGTCCGCGGGTCCGGTTCAGGACCGCTGCGGGCGCTGATTCCGATTGGGCTGATTTTGCGCCGGACGGCTTTCACGATGCAAGAAGGCGACGCCCTGAATACCCTCGCTCTTGCCGGCTTGTGACGGCCGGGACTGTTCGTGGCGACTGCCTTCGAAACGGTTTGCCTGCGCGGGGGCGGCTCCACCCGGACGACGGCGGCGGCGCGGACCCTTCGATCCGGGGGCGCCATCGTTCGCACGCGGGCTATGTCCGTTGTGGCTGTGACCACCTGACCGTGCCGGACGGTGATGCTGCGCGGGCGCGGCTGCGGCCGGACGCTGTTGCTGTCCCGGCGTGCGGCGATCTTCCTTCGGCAGGGTGACCTTGATCAGCCTTTCGATGTCGCGCAGATAGCCAAGCTCCTCACCGCCCGCCACGAGCGAAATCGCGGTGCCGTCAGCGCCGGCGCGCGCGGTGCGGCCGATGCGGTGAACGTAGGTTTCCGGCACGTTGGTCAGGTCGAAGTTGATGACATGGCTGATACCGTCGACGTCGATGCCGCGCGCGGCGATATCGGTTGCGACCAGCGTGCGGATGTCGCCGGTGCGGAATGCCGCCAGCACGCGCTCGCGGTGGTTCTGCGACTTGTTGCCGTGGATGGCTTCAGCAGGAATCCCCGCCTTTACGAGGCCTTTCACGACCTTGTCGGCGCCGTGCTTGGTGCGGGTGAACACCAGCGCGCGGTTGACCTGCTCGGTCTTCAGGATCTGCGCCAGAATGGCGGGCTTCGCGGAATGATCGACCTGGAGGACCTTCTGCGTGATGCGCTCGACGGTGGAAGACACCGGCGTCACAGCGACACGCGCTGGATTGTTCAGCATCTGATCGGCGAGATCGGCGATGTCTTTCGGCATGGTCGCCGAGAAGAACAGCGTCTGGCGCTTCGTCGGAAGCTTGGCGACGATTTTGCGGATGTCGTTGATGAAACCCATGTCGAGCATGCGGTCGGCTTCGTCGAGCACCAGAAACTCGACCTGTCCGAGTTTCAGGGCATTGCCCTGTACCATGTCGAGCAGACGTCCGGGTGTCGCCACCATGACATCGATGCCGGGCATGACGGAGCGGACCTGGCGGCCCATCGGGACGCCGCCGATCGCCAGCGCCGAGGTCAGCTTGATGTGCCGGCCGTAGGCGTTGAAGCTTTCGAGAATCTGGCCGGAGAGTTCGCGCGTCGGGCTCAGCACCAGCACGCGGCAGGTCTTGGGCTGCGGCTTGATACGGTTTTCCAGCAGGCGATGCAGGATCGGAAGCGCGAACGACGCGGTCTTGCCGGTGCCGGTCTGCGCGATGCCGATGACGTCGCGTCCGGTGATCGCGATGGGAATGGTTTGAGCCTGAATAGGGGTGGGCGTGACGTAATTTTCTTCTTTAAGTGCACGCGAGATGGGATCGGCGAGGCCGAAATCCTGAAAGGAGGTCAAAAGGGTATCTTTCTATGAGTCGCAGCGCGCGCCCAGCGGATGCCGGGTGCGGGCGGGTGTCGGAGACACCCGCGTGTCTGGGGCGTCGGTTTTGGTTAGCTGAAGGGGCAAGCCAGAAACCGTAAACGGGATCAGTACACGCGGCTCGCAAGGACCCGATGATTCTCAAGGTCGTAGCGCTCATATGGAACAGGAACACGGCGCTTTCAAGGTTAAATCGACCGGAGGGCGGCCGCAGGAGCCTGGAATTGGTAGGGGCGGACCTGTCGGGCCGCTTCCTGCTTGAATTGTAGACAATGCATAATTTTTGATTATTTTTTATGCAAATGCCGAAAGGGAGGTCAGTTTAACTGGTTGAAAAACGGGCAGGCGACATCCGGGTCGATCCGAAACTGAATTTAGACCTGCAAAATCAGAAGGTTAGGCAAATCTGTCCCATGGCATAGTTCTTGCGATTCCCTTAACGCCGGCGGCCGAAGGCCGTCGCACAGCGTTTCACGTCTGCGTCAGGGAGATGACATCGCATGACTACGCATTTCAGCAGCGTCGCAGTTGCACCGTTCAGCCGCCGTAAATGGCTGGCCGCAACTGCAGGTCTTTTTTTGGGTCTCGCCACGGTCGGCGCGGCCAAGGCGCAGGAGACCATCAAGGTCGGCGTCCTTCATTCGCTTTCCGGAACAATGGCCATCAGCGAAACCACGCTGAAGGATACGGTGCTTTTCCTTATCGATGAGCAGAACAAGAAGGGCGGCGTTCTCGGCAAGAAGCTTGAGGCCGTCGTTGTCGATCCAGCGTCCAACTGGCCGCTGTTCGCGGAAAAGGCCCGCGAACTGATCACCAAGGACAAGGTGTCCGTGGTGTTCGGCTGCTGGACCTCGGTGTCGCGCAAGTCCGTGCTGCCGGTGTTCAAGGAACTGAACTCGATCCTGTTCTACCCGGTGCAGTACGAGGGTGAAGAGAGCGAGCGCAACGTGTTCTACACGGGTGCGGCGCCGAACCAGCAGGCGATTCCTGCGGTCGACTATCTCGCCAAGGAAGAGAAGGTGCAGCGTTGGGTTCTGGCCGGCACCGACTACGTCTATCCGCGCACCACCAACAAGATCCTTGAAGCCTACCTGAAGTCGAAGGGCGTCAAGGCTGAAGACATCATGATCAACTACACGCCGTTCGGTCACTCGGACTGGCAGACCATCGTGGCCGACATCAAGAAGTTCGGTTCGGCTGGCAAGAAGACGGCAGTGGTTTCGACCATCAACGGCGACGCCAACGTTCCGTTCTACAAGGAACTCGGCAACCAGGGCATCAAGGCAACCGATATTCCAGTCGTCGCGTTCTCGGTCGGTGAAGAGGAACTCGCCGGCATCGACACCAAGCCGCTGGTCGGCCATCTCGCCGCCTGGAACTACTTCCAGTCGATCAAGACGCCAGAGAACGAGGCCTTCATCAAGGCCTGGCAGGCCTACACAAAGAATCCGAAGCGCGTGACCAACGATCCGATGGAAGCGCATGTGATCGGGTTCAACATGTGGGTGAAGGCCGTCGAGAAGGCCGGCTCGGTTGATGCCGACAAGGTGATCGATGCTCTTCCCGGCACCAAGGCCAACAACCTCACCGGCGGCGTGTCGGAAATGCTTCCGAACCATCACATCACCAAGCCTGTGTTCATCGGCGAAATCAAAGCCGACGGCCAGTTCGATGTGGTGTGGAAGACCCCTGGCCTCGTGGCCGGCGATGCCTGGTCGAAGGAGCTTGAGGGCTCCAAGGACCTGATCGGCGACTGGGTCGGCAAGAAGTGCGGCAACTTCAACACCAAGACCAACAAGTGCGGTGGTCAGGGCTCCTGAGCAGCGTCACGCGGCGTGATGCACCCGCAGCGCACGCTCTGATCTGAAACGACCGGAAGGCGGCGGCAGTCGCCGCCTTCCTCTCACCTCTGCCGGGGTTGTCAGGTGTTTTCCTTAGTTCTTCATCGCTGCCGTGCGGCGGCTATTGTGCTGATATTGATGATCGTCTCGGGCATGCCGGTGCTGGCCGGTCCCTTTGAAGACGCGGTCGCGCAATTCGCCAACGATTCATTTTCCGATACCGAAGCCGCCGTCGGTGCGCTCGCGACCAGCGGCAATCCGCTTGCGTTCCCGATCATCGACGCACTTCAGGACGGCCGCCTGCTGGCTGATCCGCAGAGCAGGAAGGTTTTCGTCAAGGACAAGAACGGCAAGGTCACCGACGCCGCGACTGGTGAAGCCGCGACTGCGCCATCGGGCGCCGTAGCGGTACGCCTCAACAATCGTCTGCGCCGCACGTTGGACGCCGCGCTCGGCGGACTGACGTTGCTGTCGCCGGACCCCGCGAAGCGCATTCAGGCGGCGCAATCTGTTTTCAAGACCCATGACGTGGCTTTCCTGCCGGTCATCGAAGGCGCATTGCAGAAGGAAACCAACAGCGGCGCGAAGCGGGCGTTTGCCGAAGCCAAGGCCGCGATCGTGCTGTTCGATCCGAAGGCCTCCGAAGCCGACAAGCTCGATGCGATCTCGGTGATCCGCGATCGCGGCGATCAGGAAGCATTGGCTTTGCTGACAGGTTTGTCGTTCGATCCGTCGTCCGCGCTGGGGCGGACCTCCGCCGCTGCCATCAGTTCGATCCAGGGCAAGCTCGCGATCTGGGCGACGGCGCAGAATGCCTGGTACGGCCTGTCGCTTGGCTCGGTGCTGCTGCTCGCCGCCATTGGTCTCGCCATCACATTCGGCGTGATGGGCGTCATCAACATGGCCCATGGCGAGATGGTGATGATCGGCGCTTACGTGACCTTTATGGTGCAGGAAGTCATCCGCACCAGTTATCCCGCTCTGTTCGACTACTCGCTGCTGATCGCCGTGCCGCTCGCCTTCCTTGTGGCGGGACTCATTGGCGTCGTCATCGAGCGGACCATCATCCGCTTCCTCTATGGCCGCCCGCTGGAGACACTGCTCGCGACATGGGGACTGTCGCTGGTGCTCCAGCAGGCGGTCCGTACCATGTTCGGCCCGACCAATCGCGAAGTCGGCAATCCGTCGTGGATGAGCGGCGCGTTCGAGATCGGCCAGATGACGATCACCTACAACCGGCTCTGGATTGTGGTCTTTACTATCGCCGTGTTCTTCATTCTGCTCGGGATGCTGCGCTTCACCAGTCTCGGGCTTGAGATGCGCGCCGTGACACAGAACCGCCGCATGGCGGCCTCGATGGGCATTGCCACCTCGCGCGTCGATGCGCTGACGTTCGGTCTCGGCTCGGGCATCGCCGGCATAGCGGGCGTGGCGCTGTCGCAGATCGACAACGTCAGTCCCAATCTCGGTCAGAGCTACATCATCGACTCGTTCATGGTGGTGGTGTTCGGCGGCGTCGGAAATCTGTGGGGCACCCTGGTCGGAGCACTGACCCTCGGTATGGCCAACAAGTTCCTAGAGCCGGTGGCGGGAGCGGTGCTCGGCAAGATCGCCATTCTGGTGCTCATCATTCTGTTCATTCAGAAGCGGCCGCGCGGCCTGTTCGCGCTCAAGGGCCGGTCGGTGGAAGCATGATGCCGTATCTGCTCACCCGCTCGCTCAACAAAAGCGCGACGGTCTTCCTGCTGATCGTCGCCGCCGTCGGCATCTTCGTGCCGCTGTCGAACCTGTTGTTGCCGGCGTCGTCGCCGTTTCAGGTGCCGACCTATCTGATGGCGCTGTTCGGAAAGTATCTCTGCTACGCCATTCTCGCGCTCTCGATTGATCTGATCTGGGGCTATTGCGGTATCCTGTCGTTGGGCCATGGCGCGTTCTTCGCGCTCGGTGGGTATGCGATGGGCATGTACCTGATGCGCCAGATCGGCTCACGCGGCGTCTATGGCAATCCGGTGCTGCCGGACTTCATGGTGTTCCTGAACTACAAGGCGCTGCCGTGGTACTGGTACGGCTTCGACATGTTCTGGTTCGCCGCGTTGATGGTGCTGCTCGTGCCGGGGCTGCTGGCGTTCTGCTTCGGCTGGCTCGCGTTCCGTTCGCGCGTCACCGGCGTGTATCTCTCCATCATCACCCAGGCGATGACCTACGCGCTGCTGTTGGCGTTCTTCCGCAATGATTTCGGCTTCGGTGGCAACAACGGCCTGACCGATTTCAAGGACATCCTCGGCTTCAATGTGCAGGCGCAGGGAACACGCGCCGTGCTGTTCATCCTGTCCTGTATCGCGCTGGCCCTCGCATTCCTGATTTGCCGTGCCGTCGTCACATCCAAGCTGGGCAAAGTGCTGATCGCGATCCGCGATGCGGAATCCCGCACCCGCTTTCTCGGTTACCGCGTCGAGAACTACAAACTGTTCGTGTTCACCCTGTCCGCCTGCATGGCGGGCGTCGCGGGGGCGCTGTATGTGCCGCAGGTCGGCATCATCAATCCCGGCGAATTCGCCCCCGGCAACTCCATTGAAGCCGTCATCTGGGTGGCGGTCGGCGGCCGCGGCACACTGACCGGTGCAGCGCTTGGCGCCATCGTCGTGAACTACGCGAAGACGGTGTTCACGTCCGGCGTGCTCGCGCCGTACTGGCTGTTCATGCTCGGTGCGTTGTTCATTCTGGTCACGCTGCTGCTGCCCAAAGGCATCGTCGGCACCGTGAAGGATTGGTGGGCGGGCCGCCGTGAGCAGCTTGCTGCCGATGAGGCCAGCGCTGCGGCGGAAGACGGTGTGAGCAAGCCCGGCCTCAAACCTGGTTTAGCGGAGTAGGGCATATGAATGTCATGGACACCCGCGCAACCTCGGCCATGCTCTACCTCGACGGCGTGCACGTCTCGTTCGATGGCTTCCACGCCATCAACAACCTGTCACTGACCATTGCGCCGGGCGAGATGCGGGCCATCATCGGCCCCAACGGCGCCGGCAAGACCACGATGATGGACATCATCACCGGCAAGACCAGGCCGGACGAAGGCGACGTGCTGTTCGACGGCAAGACCGATCTGACACGTCTTGACGAGACGCAGATCGCCGAGCTTGGCATCGGCCGCAAGTTTCAGAAACCGACGGTGTTCGAAAGCCAGACCATCGAGGACAATCTGCTGCTGGCGCTGAATGTCGATCATCGGGTGCGTGGCACGCTGTTCTGGCGCGAGACGCCGGATGAAAGCGAGCGGATCGAGCGCGTGCTTGAGACCATCCGCCTCAAGGATTCGCGCGACCGCCTCGCGGGCGCGCTGTCGCACGGTCAAAAGCAATGGCTCGAGATCGGCATGCTGCTGGCGCAGGACCCGAAACTGTTGCTGGTCGACGAGCCGGTGGCGGGCATGACGGACGTCGAGACCCACCAGACCGCCGAACTGCTCAAAGAGATTAACAAGGACAAGACTGTCGTCGTCGTCGAGCACGACATGACGTTCGTACGCGAACTGGGCGTTCGCGTCACATGCCTGCATGAAGGTTCGGTTCTCGCGGAAGGCACGCTGGATCAGGTCTCGAACAACGAACGCGTCATCGAAGTGTATCTGGGGCGGTAGCGCATGGTCCCGAAAAGTGGGTACCGGTTTTCGGACAAGATCATGCGCAGAAAGTAAAGCCATGCTCGACGTAAAAAACATCACTCTCTACTACGGCGCGGCGCAGGCCTTGCGCGGCGTGTCGCTGACTGCCGAGCCCGGCAAGGTGACCTGTGTGCTCGGTCGCAACGGCGTCGGCAAGACCAGTTTGCTGCGCGCCATGGTCGGCCAGTATCCGATCAGGGACGGCTCAATCACCTTCGATGGCGCGGATCTTGGCCCGCTGAAGCCCTATGAGCGTGCACGTAAGGGCATCGGCTTCGTGCCGCAGGGCCGCGAGATATTTCCACTGCTGACCGTCGAAGAAAATCTCAAGACCGGCTTTGGGCCACTCAAGCGTGAAGACCGCACTATTCCGAACGACGTGTTCTCGCTGTTTCCGGTTCTGAACACCATGCTGGGGCGGCGAGGTGGCGACCTGTCCGGCGGCCAGCAGCAGCAGCTCGCGATCGGCCGTGCGCTGGTGATGCGGCCGAAACTGCTTCTGCTGGACGAGCCGACCGAGGGCATCCAGCCGTCCATCATCAAGGACATTGGCCGCGCCATTACCTATCTGCGCAGCCTGGGCACCATGGCGATCGTTCTGGTCGAACAGTATCTCGACTTTGCCTGCGAGCTCGGCGACAATTTCGCGGTCATGGACCGCGGCGCGGTGAAGTTCACCTGCGACCGCAGCAATCTCGATCCCGCCGAAATCAGCCGCCAGATGGCGCTGTGAAGCGGATCGCGTGACCTGAGCTGGCCGGGGCGGATGCAAAGCAGGACAAGTGCCTCAGAAGCGGAGATGTTCGCTGCCAACCGAGCGGTCGGCAGGGTGAAGTTCGACGTGCATCTCAAGGACGGCGCGACGCGCCGCCGCCAGTTGCATGAAGAAGGCTCGCTCCGCGTGCGGTTTCCCTCGCCGGAGCAGCAGGGTATGTCAGCGGTGTTCGTCAACACGGCGGGCGGCATCGCGGGTGGCGACCGTTTCGACATCGGCATCGCGGCCGGGGACGGGGCACATCTCACCGTGACCACCGCAGCCGCCGAAAAGATTTACCGCTCCCATGGACCAGAGGCGCAGGTGAATATCGCGCTGCGCGCTGGCGATGATGCGCGTCTGGCGTGGTTGCCGCAGGAAACCATCCTGTTCGATCAGGCGCGTGTGATGCGACGGATCGACATCGATCTGTCACAGAGCGCATCGCTTCTGCTCTGCGAAATCGTTGTGTTTGGCCGCGCCGCCATGGGCGAGGTTATGGTGCACGGCAGCTTCACCGACCGCTGGCGGCTACGGATCGGCGGCAGACTCGCCTTCGCCGAAACCATCCGGCTCGACGGTGACATTGCGGGGAAGCTGGCAAGTCGCGCGGTCGCGAACGGTGGCATCGCCATCGGAACGGCGCTGATCGTGCCCGGCGACGAGGCTGTTGTTGAGCACATTCGCGAGGTGTCCGATGCGTTCGGTGCGGAAGTTGGCGTTTCGGCGTGGAACGGATTTGCAATGGCGCGTTTCTGCGCCCAGGATGCGGCGCGGCTTCGCGCCGATATGATGAAAGTGCTGGAACGTGTGAGCCCATCGGGCTTGCCGCGACTCTGGCTTAACTAGAATTCAGATAAACCGGATACTGCCCGCATGAATTTGTCTCCTCGCGAAAAAGACAAGCTCCTGGTTTCCATGGCCGCCATCGTCGCGCGGCGCCGCCTCGAACGAGGCGTGAAGCTCAATCATCCTGAAGCGATTGCGATCATCTCGGATTTCATCATTGAAGGCGCACGCGACGGCCGCACCGTCGCCGACCTGATGAAGGCCGGTGCGGAGGTCATCACCCGCGACCAGTGCATGGATGGCATCGCCGAGATGATTCACGACATTCAGGTCGAAGCGACGTTCCCCGACGGGACGAAGCTGGTCACCGTTCACGAACCGATACGGTGATTTTCTCTGGAATTTTGCATGATCAGTCCATCGGAAGCGGATCACAGGCTCGCAGTTCTACATGAGAATTTCATGTTCGAGTCTTCAGTCGAAGGGTTGTCGGAACCAGAGGCCATTTACCTCTCGGTGTATCGCCTCCAGTTGGAAGCTTACAATGGTGGAATAAAGCAGTTCTTCACAAATTCGAGTGGTGTTTTTACTCCTTATTTGCCCGGCGCACTCACGAAAATTGGTGCAGATGAGATGCGCGTCCGTTTCGAAGATGCAGTTTCGATCATTGGCGCTGATGTTGATTGGTATGACGACCAAGCTCGCTGGGATCGCGTGAAATCTCTGAACGAAGATAAATTGAATAGGATATTCGAGCTCGAACACGGCTTTTTGGACTTGCTGCAGCAGATGGGCGTTAAGCTGTTTGAGTATGTTTCCAAGCATAAAAGTTACTTTGAAATGCCCGATGAATTCTGGACGGAGAAAGCCCGACAATGATCCCCGGTGAACTCTTCATCAAGGACGGCGATATCGAACTCAATGCCGGCCGCAAGACGGTGACGCTGACCGTGGCGAACACCGGCGACAGGCCGATCCAGGTCGGCTCGCACTATCATTTCTTCGAGACCAATCCGGCGCTGAAGTTCGACCGCAAGAAAGCGCGCGGCATGCGGCTCGATATTGCAGCGGGCACTGCTGTCCGTTTCGAGCCGGGTCAGACCCGCGAGGTCCATCTCGTGGCGCTTGCGGGGAAGCGGACGATCTACGGTTTCCGCGGCGACGTGATGGGCAAGCTGTGAACGGCATCATTTTCAAGGCAGGGGCACGTTAATGGCCACCAAAATTTCCCGCTCCGTCTATGCCGCTATGTTCGGCCCCACCACCGGCGACAAGGTTCGGCTCGCCGACACCGATCTCATCATCGAGGTCGAGAAGGATTTCACCGTCTATGGCGAGGAAGTGAAATTCGGCGGCGGCAAGGTGATCCGCGACGGCATGGGCCAAAGCCAGATCACGAACAAGCAGGGCGCGGCCGATACCGTCATCACCAATGCGCTGATCGTTGACCACTGGGGCATCGTCAAGGCCGACGTCGCGATCAAGGATGGAATGATCTCCGCCATCGGCAAGGCGGGCAATCCGGACATTCAGCCCGGCGTCACCATCGTGATCGGTCCCGGCACCGACATTATTGCGGGCGAAGGCAAGATTCTCACCGCAGGCGGTTTCGACAGCCACATCCATTTCATCTGTCCGCAGCAGATCGAGCACGCGCTGATGAGCGGCGTCACTTCGATGCTGGGTGGCGGTACGGGGCCGTCGCACGGCACCTTTGCCACCACCTGCACGCCGGGGCCGTGGCATATGGCGCGGATGATCCAGTCGTTCGACGCGTTTCCGGTCAACCTCGGCATTTCAGGAAAGGGTAACGCCTCACGACCCCCCGCTCTGGTCGAGATGATCAAGGCGGGCGCCTGCGCGCTGAAACTGCACGAGGACTGGGGCACCACGCCCGCCGCCATCGACAACTGCCTCTCGGTCGCCGACGACTACGACATTCAGGTGATGCTGCACTCCGACACGCTGAACGAGTCAGGGTTCGTTGAGGACACCATCAAGGCGTTCAAGGGCCGCACCATTCACGCCTTCCACACCGAAGGCGCGGGCGGCGGACATGCGCCGGATATCATCAGGGTCGCCGGTCTAAAAAACGTGCTGCCGTCGTCGACCAATCCGACCCGGCCGTTCACGCGCAACACCATCGATGAACATCTCGACATGCTGATGGTCTGCCATCATCTCGATCCGTCGATCGCTGAAGATCTGGCGTTCGCTGAAAGCCGCATCCGCAAGGAGACCATCGCGGCAGAGGACATCCTTCACGATCTCGGCGCGCTGTCGATGCTGTCGTCGGACAGTCAGGCGATGGGCCGTCTCGGTGAAGTCATCATCCGCACCTGGCAGACCGCCGACAAGATGAAGAAGCAGCGCGGTTCGCTGCCGGAAGACAAGGGCAAGGACAACGACAATTTCCGCGTGAAGCGCTACATCGCGAAATACACCATCAACCCTGCGATCGCGCATGGCGTGTCGAAGCTGATCGGTTCGGTCGAGAAGGGCAAGATGGCCGATCTCGTGCTGTGGTCGCCGGCGTTCTTCGGGGTGAAGCCGGACTGCATCGTCAAGGGCGGCTCGATCGTTGCCGCGCCGATGGGCGATCCGAACGCGTCGATCCCGACGCCGCAGCCGGTGCATTACCGGCCGATGTTCGCCGCCTACGGCAAGTCGCTGACCGCATCGTCGGTGATTTTCACCTCGAAAGCGGCGATTACGGGCGGGCTGGCCAGGAAGCTCGGCATCGACAAGAAGCTGTATGCTGTTTCAAACACCCGCGACCGCATCTCCAAGAAGAGCATGATTCATAACGGCGCGACCCCGAATATCGAGGTCGATCCCGAAACTTACGAGGTGCGCGCCGACGGTGAATTGCTGACCTGCGCGCCCGCGGAGGTGCTTCCCATGGCGCAGCGCTATTTCATGTACTAGGGTCCCCGGCCTGAAATAGCAAAATCCGGGAGGATGCCCTTGATCTACGTTGTTGCGACTTTGACCATCAAGCCTGAAACGCGTGCGGACATGATCGCTGCGGCGAAAGCCTGCATCGCCGAGACCCGCAAGGAAGCCGGAAACATCGCTTACGATCTGCATGAGAGCGTGACCGATCCCACCAAGCTCGTGTTCGTTGAGCAATGGGAAAATGCCGAGGCGCTGGTGCCGCATCGCAAGGCCGAGCACATGAAGACATTCGGACGCGTGGTCGTGAATTGCCTCGCAGCGCCGCCGAAGATCGAAGTCATCACGCCAGCGAATGTGGAAGTCCGATGATCTACGTGGTTGCGACCACAAAGGTAAAGCCCGAGCACCGCGCGGCCTATGTCGCCGGTGCGAAGGACTGCATCGCCGAGACGCGCAAGGAGAAGGGCTGCGTCGCGTATGATCTCCACGGCAGCGTGTCCGATCCGGATACGTTCGTGTTCGTGGAGCGGTGGGAAAGTCATGACGATCTCGCAGCGCATCGCCTCACGCCGCATTTGAAGGCGTGGCGCGCGCTCTCGGGCCCGTTCAAGGCCTCGCCGACCAACATCGAAGTCATTATCGGCGGCGAAGTGCAGAAGCTCACATCATGATCCGCGCGACGCAGGTTCATCCGCCCGGCAGTTGGACCGCGGCCGCCGATACCGTGGTCCTCGGTTTCGACGATCGGCACCGGCGCCGCATGGCGATGACCGGCACGCGCGGACTGGAGTTCCTGCTCGATCTGAAGGAAGCGGTGGCGCTGCGCGGCGGCGATGCGCTGGTGCTGGAAGACGGGCGGCTGGTCGAGGTGGTGGCGGCGCCGGAGCCTCTGGTGGAAATTCGCGGCACCGATCCGCATCATCTGGTCCGCGTCGCGTGGCATCTCGGCAATCGCCATCTGCCGACACAGATTGTCGGCAAGGGGCTTCGCATCCGGCGCGATCATGTGATCGAGGATATGGTGCGGGGCCTCGGCGCGCGCGTCATCGCCATCGAAGCGCCGTTCGATCCCGAAGGCGGGGCATATTCCGGCGGCGGTCATGCGTCGCACGGTCATGATCATCATGACCACGGCCATCATGATCATGGTCACCACGATCACGCACATCACGATCATGGTCACGGCAAGCATGACCACGATCATCACCACGGTCACTCCCATGCTCATGACCACAAATGATCGCGGTCGGGATGGCATCGCAACTGAGGCAGAGGAATCGGCTGCGCTCTTCCGCTTGATGACATGGCTGTCGCCGTCGTTTCCGGTGGGGGCGTTCTCCTATTCCAGCGGTATCGAGTGGGCGATTGAGGCCGGTGACATCACCGACAGACAGACATTGCAGGATTGGCTCGCGGCGATGCTGCTGGAGGGAGCCGGATTCTGCGACGGCCTGTTTCTGTGCCACGCCTGGCGCGCCGCCGAGGCAGGCGAGGGGCGCACACTGGGCGAGATTGCCGAACTTGCCGCCGCGTTCACACCGTCGCGAGAGCGGCATCTGGAGACAACGGCGCAGGGCCGCGCCTTTGTCGAGATCGCCCGTTCGGCCTGGAACTGCGATACACTGGACCTGCTGTCATCGCACGTGACCGGCCCGATCACCTATCCGGTTGCCGTCGGCGTGCTCGCGGCGGGACACCGCATTTCGCTCAGCTCGACGCTGCATGCGTTTCTCCACGCCGCGACGTCGAACTGGATTTCGGCGGGCGTGCGTCTTATCCCTCTCGGGCAGACCGACAGTCAGCACGTGCTCGCCGCGCTTGAAGGCGCGATCGCCGCGACGGCGGAAAAATCCTTGCTGGGTTCGCTGGACGATCTCGGCAGCGCGACGTTCCGTGCCGATCTCGCCAGCATGCGCCATGAAACGCAATACACCCGGCTGTTCCGGTCTTGAGAAAGATGTCCCTATGAGCACCAGCATGAACGGACCGTTGCGCGTCGGTATCGGCGGACCAGTCGGATCGGGCAAGACCGCCCTGATGGACCTGCTCTGCAAATCGATGCGCGAGCGCTATGAGATCGCGGCCATCACCAACGACATCTACACCAAATGGGATGCGGAGTTTCTGGTCCGCTCAGGTTCGCTGACGCCGGATCGCATCGCGGGCGTCGAAACCGGCGGCTGTCCGCATACGGCGATTCGCGAGGACGCGTCGATGAATCTCGCGGCAGTGGCCGACATGCGGGTCAAGTTCCCGGATCTCGATCTGGTGCTGATCGAATCCGGCGGCGACAATCTCGCGGCGACCTTCTCGCCGGAACTTGCTGATCTCACCATTTACGTTATCGACGTTGCAGCAGGCGACAAGATTCCGTCCAAGGGCGGCCCCGGCATCACGCGATCCGATCTGCTGGTCATCAACAAGATCGACCTCGCGCCCCATGTCGGCGCATCGCTGGAGAAGATGGACACCGATGCGAAGCGCATGCGGGGTGAGCGGCCCTTTGTCATGACAAATCTGAAAAAGAGCGAGGGGCTGGACCGTATCATCCGCTTTATTGAGGCGAAGGGCGGTCTTCGGGCATCGGTTCCAGAGAACGTTAATTGAACCGGAACTGCACACCCGTTTTCCCACAGGACAGTCCTGACGCATGGATATTTTCAGGAACGCTTGCGCGGGCGGTGTGTTAGCCCTGCATGAAGCAGTCCGTTTTCACAGCACCCGGCAGAGACTATAGCGGCATCTTTCTTGGCGCGATTCTGCTTGGAATCGTCGCAGTTGTTACTGGGCTGGCGCTGGTCGTGAGCTAGCCCAATGCTGTTTGCGTCACTCACCGGGGCGGTGGCGGATTTACCATAAGCGCCGACAGGTATATTTTCCCGCTCCGGGAACCACTTGGCGACGCTTACATTAATCCATTCGCGAGACATTCAGGCCGGGCCGGATTGCGCCCAACGACCCGGCAGCATCAGAGCACCCATGATTATCAGTTCGGTATCCGCATTCGATTACCGTTTCCACCAAAGCCGCGTTGGTTGCCGGTGGTCATTTTCATCCCCGCTTTTCGAGTAACTGCGTGCTCCGTCTCGGTTTCATCATCGGACTGATGGCGATCATCGGGCTGGTCCTCTCCGGTCTCGTAGCCATGAAGGTTTACGATCAGGAACTGTCGCTCGGCCGGAGCGACCTTGCGCGCGCGGTCGATACCCACGCCAGCCTGGTTCAGGAACGTCTGAGCGAGCGCGAATTGCTGGCGCGGGTTGCGGTCGGTCTGTTCCGGTCGCCCTCGACCAATATGGCCAATGCATTGCAGCCGCTGCGGTCGTCGATCTATGCCTTCAAGACCGATTTTCTTGTCGCAAGCTGGGTGGCTCGCATCCCGCGCGCCGATTTCGGCCGGGCCCAGAACGAACTGAAGACTGCCGGTTTTCCGAACCCGACAATCCGGAACTTCAACGACACGCCATTGAATCCGGAGGCGGTACCCGATCCGGCGACCGTCGTGATGGATGTCGAGCCGCAGAACGATGAAACAAAGACCTTCGTCGGTCGCATGCTGAACAACCATCCGGTGATCGCGCCGATGTTCAACCGTGCGGTGGAGGAGGACAGGCCGGTCTCGTCCGATCCGTTCGTGCTGCTGCGTACCGGTGGCCCCATGGGCATCGTGCTGGCCTCGCCGGTGCGGGCGGATACGAGCCCCACCGTTGCAGGCTTTCTGACCATATCCTATCGGCTGGCGCCGCTGATGCTCACCAATGAGGAACTGTCGCTGTTCTCGGTGGCGCTGCGTGATCCACGAAATGCCTCGGACAATCTGACCGCCGATGCGGAAGGAAACGTCAAATCGGTTCCGCTGAAACTTGATGCGGACAATCCGCCGTTGCTGCGGGTCGTTTCGTTCGGCGCGCGGGACTGGACGCTGATCTATTACGCGAAAACGAACGCAGCGACGCGTGCCCAGGAGCTGGCAGGCATTGTCATGCTGATCGGCGCAGCGCTGACCCTCATTTTCTGCGGCCTGTTCGGATACGTGTCTTACAACAACATCCGGCTCAGCCGGGAGATCCAGACCCGCATCGACTTCGAGCGGCGGCTCACGGCCGTCATCGATGAGCTCAATCATCGCGTGAAGAACATCCTTGCGGTAATTCAGTCGATCGTGACCCGCACGATGCGTCACGGCGCCGACATCGACGTTGCACGCGAGCTCCTGATCGGCCGCATTCACGCCATGTCGCATGTCGTGTCACTGCTTAGTGAAAGCCAGTGGCAGGGCGTCAAACTCAAGGGACTGTTCGAGTCGCGTGCGATTCCCCATGCGGATCGCATTGCGCTTACAGGGCCGGATATCACCGTCAGCGCCCGCGCGGCGCAAAGCCTGTCGCTGCTTTTCTTCGAACTGGCATCGCATGCGGATGAGGGCCTGTCGCTGGTCGGCAAGCATCCGCATATTGTCGCGGGCTGGACGGTGTCGGACGAACCCGACCCGGTCTTTCATTTCCGCTGGGAGGAATTCAACACCAGCGCGGCGACGCGCCGCGCCGACAGCGAGTTCGGGCTGGTGCTTCTGGACCGGGTTGCGCCGGAAGCGCTGGGCGGCACGTCGAAGCGCTACTTCACGGATGTCAGCTACGTCTACGAACTCACGGCGCCGATGGCGACGGTGGTGGACGAGGCTGAAATGGACCGTACCGAGCGCATAGCCAAGCCGGTGAAGAAGAAGCGCTGACCCGGCCGGCAGAGGAACAAACTTTCCCGCGACGAATTAAGCAGCAAACGCTGTCACGCAAAGGAAAGTATGATGGGACGATATCTGCTGTTGTGGTTTCTCGGGATTCCTATTCCCGTTCTGATCCTGATCTGGGCCTTTGGTGGCCTCAACTGAATCGCAAACAATAAAAAGCGGCCACCTCAGGTGGCCGCTTTTTCTGTCTGTTGAGGTGACCGCCTAGCCGCCGCCTCCGCCGATGACGGCGCGAATGGTGTTGTCCGGGCCGAAGTCTTCCGCACCCTCGACGTAGAGCAGGGCGCTCAGCTTCGAGCGTGCGCGATTGACGCGGCTCTTGATCGTGCCGACCGCGCAACCGCAGATGGCTGCGGCATCTTCATAAGAGAAGCCGGATGCACCGACGAGAATAAGCGCCTCGCGTTGATCCTGCGGAAGCTTGTCGAGCGCCGTCCGGAATTCCTCGAACTCCAGATGCGAACTTTGGGCCGGCTGGGACTTCAGCGTCTTGGCATAGCTGCCATCGGCGTCCTCAACCTCACGCCGCCGCTTGCGATAGTCCGAGCGGAACAGATTGCGCAGGATTGTGAACAGCCACGCTGGAAGATTCGATCCCGGCTGGAACGAGTCGATATGCGCAAGTGCACGCAGCAGCGTTTCCTGCACGAGGTCGTCCGCGCGATCGGCATTGCCACTCAGCGAAATAGCGAACGCACGCAGACTCGGAACGGTGGCGAGAATATCGTCGCGAAGTGAATCAGTGAGAGGCATTAGTCCCTCCCATCTTTTGTCGGTTCTCCGGATATCTGTGAAGCCGCCTCTTGTGAATCAAGCTGACGAATCAGATCGGCAAAGCGATCCGGTACGCCTTGACGCACGACATCGTCGTACATGGCGCGCAACTGATGTCCGATCCTGGATTGAATTTCGGAATTCAGCCCTCCCGGCTTGCCCGGTGGCCTGCTTGACGGCGGCTTTTGATCTTTCATTGGCTTTATCCGTTTTTCCCCATGAGCTAACTCGCTAGAAACACGGGAGTTTTTCCCCCGGCGAAGCTTTTAGCCCGCCTGATCCAGTCATAAACGGGGGGGTGAGCGGAAAGTTCCGACCGGGAGGAACTTTTCTCCGATTTATGCGTAGATAGTCCGAAGCGGGGGAACCGGCGGTCGCTTCAGTCGCGTTGCCGGGCCAAACCTGATTTAAGACCGATTGGAGGGGGTATGTCTCGTTCTCAGCTCGTAGCTGAACATTTGCCACTGTTGCGGCGGTATGCCCGCGCTTTGACCGGAAGCCAGGCGTCGGGAGATGCCTATGTCGCAGCCATGCTTGAAGCCCTGCTGCAAGACCCCTCGCTGCTGGAAGAAAAATTCGGGCCGCGCGTGGGATTGTTCAGGCTTTTCACGCAGATCTGGAATTCCGTGTCCTTGAACGAGAGCGCCGACAGGGGCCCTGCGCAGGCCTCCGAACAGCGGCTTACGAATCTCACGGCGCTTCCGCGTCAGGCCTTCCTGCTGCTTTCGCTCGAAGGCTTCTCGGAGGAGGAAGTGGCTCACATCCTCGATACGGAAATCACACATGTTCGTGAACTGGCGGATACCGCCGGCCGCGAACTGGCCGCGGAAATTGCAACCGATGTGCTGATCATCGAAGATGAGACGTTCATCGCGATGGATCTGGAGAGCCTGGTCAAGAACCTCGGACACAATGTCATCGGCGTGGCACGGACCCACACCGACGCCGTTGCGCTGGCGAACTCGAAGAAGCCAGGTCTTATCCTGGCTGACATCCAGCTCGCCGACGGCAGTTCGGGGCTCGATGCCGTAAACGAGTTGCTCAAGAACTTCGAGGTGCCGGTGGTGTTCATCACCGCATATCCCGAACGTTTTCTCACTGGCGAGCGGCCTGAACCGGCCTTCCTGATCTCGAAACCGTTCCAGCCGGCCATGGTGTCGGCTGTGGCAAGCCAGGCGCTGTTCTTCCAGCGTAACTCGCGCAGCCGGCCCAAGGCGGCGGCTTCCTGAGACATCAGGCATCGAGCACCACGGAATGCGACAGAAAGCCGGAACGCGGACATCCCGTGCTCCGGCTTTTTGTATGACCGCATTCCAGCGAGAAAAAAGAAAGGGGTGCGGTCGGCATCACCACGACCACACCCCCGTGAGCCGGTCGATTAGGGGCAGGGGGATTGACCGGCTTTGGGAATGACGCCCGTCACACGAAAGCGTTCCCGGTCGCTCAAAACTTTTTCTCCGGCGGTGCGCTGCGGAGCCCGGAACGAAAGCCGGGCGGACCACGTTGAATCCCAAAGCCGCGATCGTGCGGCATGGCAACGTAGGGGCGGCAGATGTCAAACATGGCTTCTGGAACTCTCGGAGTGGTGGCCGCGGTGCTGGCACTGGGTGCCGTGCATCTTGAAGTTTCGGCAGGAAACGATTTGCTTGGTCCGGTTCAGCGCGGCGAGGCGGCGGCGACCATGCCGGCCGGTGAATCGATGGCGGTCAACGTGGATCGTTCGGCCAAGGGCGATCGCGATCCTGTGGCGGCTGTTCCGGGCGGCGTGACGATCTCCTTCAAGGTCCCCGGCATGACCGACTCCTCGGTCATGGTGCGGATGCCTTCGGGTGACGCCGCTGAGGCCGTGCGCAAGGCTCCCTCGACAGTTGGTACAGGCAGGGGATCGTCCGCGGGGACACGCCCTGTTGCGTGCGAGCCCGTTGTAAGCGTTCTCACCGCCGTTGCGAAACAGCTTGCGCCTGGGCGCTGCATTACCTGATCCTCCGCTAAATCGGCATAAAAAAGAGCGCCAGATGGCGCTCTTTTTTATTTTGCGATATCCCGGTTTACCCTTCCTCGGGTTCATCGTCGGGAGCTGCGCGGCGGCTCGCCATTACGCCCAGCGCAATGCCGCCGACCGCGATCAGCGGAATGATGCGCTTGAGTCCGATCGTTCGCACGATCTGCAAACCGGCGGCGAGCACCATAGGATCGCTGAGCGCTGTCTGCATGGTGGACTTCGCCGCCTCAACGGGCCGCTTCCTGATCTGCCGCTTGCGCACGGCATAGCTGATCGCAGCCAGTATCGTCGCCACGAAAAACACTCCGACTCCCGCGAAGCAGGCTTGCAGCAGGCCGTATTTCTGAAGCACGAAGACGAAGGCGGCCGCACACAGGAACGCCGTCGTGATGAAGAGGCAGACCGCAACGGCAATCGCCAGCGAGGTAAGCCGTAATGCGCTGCCGGTGCTCTCCCGGAAGTCATCCATGAATTTCTGAAGCATCGAGAATCCGATCAATATCCGTCAACGAAAGCATGCATCGGCGCCGCCGGCGGGGCACGGCAGCGCCAGAAATCTGCTGACATCAACGGCGCCACGTCACCCCGATCAGGAAGCCGAGCCCGACGGCCAGGCCAACGGCGGCGAGGGGGCGCTGGGTGATCGCATCTTCGAGGGATTCCTCAAGCGTGCCGGCATACTCCTGCGCCGCGTCCAGTGCTTCGCTTCCGCGCTTGCCGACATCGGACATCACGGAATCGACCTCCGATCGTGCCTGCTTGTAGGCCCGTTTGGCCTGCTTGCGGGCGTCGCCCTTGAATGCTTCGAGAACATCCGAGATCTGGTCTGCGAGTGCTGAGATATCATTTTTCACGGCGTCTACATCCTTCTGAAGGCGTTCATAGGTGGCTTTGTCCGTCATGTTCTTCATTGCGTCTTCACCGTCGGTGCTAGACATCTAAAACTCCCGATAGCCGCATGCTCGGTGCGGAAACGCACCGCGGATGCGAAGGTTCCATCGCTTACCCCTCCGGTAACTGGGTGTCTTTGACCGGCATCAAGTGCTCCTTGAGGACGAGGCCGACGATCAGGATCGGCGACGACAGAAACGCCCCCATCGGCCCCCACAGCCAGGTCCAGAAAGCGAGTGCGATGAAGACCGCGAGCGCATTCAGCGCCAGCCGCCGGCCGATGATCGACGGGGTCACGAAATGCCCCTCAATAAAGGCCACCACAGCAAAGCCGCCTGCGGCCGCCAATCCGCCGGCGAGAGTGGATGATGTGATGACACCTACCGCGGCGAGGACGAGGAATGTCACGATAGGACCGATGATCGGAATGTAGTTCAGCGTTGCGGCGAGTGCGCCGAGACCCGCAGGGTTGGGCATCCCGGTGGCGGCACAGATCAGTCCCGTCGCGATGCCGAGGCCCATATTGATCAGCGTCACCGTCAGAAGATAGCCGCCGAGATTGCTTTCGATCTCGTTCAGGATACGCAAGACGCGCAGCCGCTCGTCACGATCGGTGAAATTCAGCACCAGGGCGCGGCGCAGGTCGGGCCAGCTTGCAATGAAAAGCACGAGAACCGCGAAGAACAGCAGGATCTCGGTGAGCGTCGGAGAGAGGAATTCCAGCGTCGGCTGGACCCATTCGATCTTCGGAAGAGAAAAAGTTGGCTCCCCGGGCGTGGCCGTTGCTCCGAACAGCATCTGCAACTGATGCCAGAACGCAAGCGGGCGGTCGAAGACGTGAAACTTGTCCTTCAACGATGGGCCAAGCTCCGGAAGCCGCGTCGACCATTCCATCACCGGCGCGGAGATCAGCGCGATCATGAAGGCGAGCCCGGCAAAGGTCGCGGACACGATAAGGACCGCCGAGACCGATCGGGGGATTCCGTATCGCTCCAGAAATTTTGCGGCGGGGGAGAGCATCGTTCCGATCACCAGTGCGGTGACCGTGGGCAGGAAGAAGGCCCGCGCGACGTACAGAACGGCAATGACGCTGATGATCAATAATGAGACCAGAGAGAACGAAACAATGTCCGCGCGGCTCACGGCTCGAGGTCGTCGTTCTTTGCGCTCGTCCGGCGGTGTTGTCACCGCCGGATTCCTTGTCTCGCGCACCTCTCGGCGCACGTTGGCCATGGTCAGATTCTGCCGAGCAGCAGAAGAATGACCACGATCACCAGGATGGTGCCGACGATACCTGACGGGCCGTAACCCCAGTTCGCGCTATGGCCCCAGCTTGGAATGACGCCGAGCAGAATCAGAATCAAAATAATGACGAGAATGGTGCCTAGAGACATGACTAAAGTCCTCGATTTGCGCCGGGGCCCACTGTCATGCTCCGGCTTCAGGGACCGCTAACCGTCAGGCAGTCCCAATGTTCCGCCGCCGCGGCTTGAACCTGCCGGCTGCCGGTTCTCAAAAATCATTTCGGATGAAGCGCGTTCGGAACCAAAAGCGGTAAGCCCGCGTTCGCTCTGTATCAGCATCACACGATGCCATCGCAGAACTCGAGGCAGGTCATGACACATTCGATGCAGGCGAATTCAGTGTCTTCGAAATCCATTTCCCGGTTCTTCTCCGCATCCCTTTGCTCCGTCCGCGGTCTTGCCGTCGCGGCGATTGCACTCCCGGCCGTTCTGGCGACACCGGCAATGTCTCAAACACTTGGATATGCTGGGGTTTACCAAGGATCGTCTCAAGGGACGTTCTGGTCCGACCAGCGATCATTGCCATCGCCGGACGTGACCGAGGACGATAGCGCCACGGTTCTCCCCGAGCGGCTGCAGCGCAAGATCGTCTCGTTCGAGAGCCGCGAAGCGCCCGGCACCATCGTAATCGATACCAGCAATACCACGCTCTACTACGTGCTGGGCGGCGGCCGCGCCATTCGCTACGGCGTCGGCGTCGGCCGCGAGGGCTTCACCTGGTCAGGCGTCCAGACCGTGTCTCGCAAGGCTGCATGGCCGGACTGGCATCCGCCGGCAGAGATGATCGCGCGCCAGCCCTATCTGCCGCGCTTCGTCGCCGGCGGTCCGGGGAATCCGCTGGGCGCGGCGGCGATGTATCTCGGCTCCAGCTCCTATCGCATCCACGGCACCAACGATCCGTCCACCATCGGAAAGTTCGTCTCCAGCGGCTGCATCCGTCTGACCAACGAGGACGTCCAGGATCTGGCCAGCCGCGTCACGGTCGGCACCAAGGTGATCGTGCTGCCGAAGAGCAGCCGTCTCGAAGCGGGTGTGAGCAAGGAACGAGTGGTGCCGAGGGCAGGCGCGCCGAAGCCGCTTCGCGTCAGCGACACGGCGCCGCACACGTCACATAACGTCAAATTGTCCGGATTGTATTGAGCGAAAATTTGAGCATGCAGTGTAGCGGATGGACCGAGGCTGAAGGGGGCATGATGCGTCAGGGAAAGTTGTATTACCGATCGATGGCGGCTGCCGTCGCGATGGGGCTTGCCGCAGTGTCCTTCAGTGCATCATCAGCGCATGCGCGCGATTTCTTCTCCGCCTTCTTCGGCGGTGTGATGAACGATAACGCGCCAAGTCCGCAGCCATCAATGCCGTTCGCATCGCCGTTCGGCGAAGCGCAGCCGAACAGGCGGGTCAACATCTATGGCGGCAGCTATAGCGGCGGATCGACGACGTACTGCGTGCGGACCTGCGATGGCCGCTACTTCCCGGTCACGGCATCTGACGGCCAGACCAAGGCGGAAGCCTGCAGAAGCTTCTGTCCGGCGACAGAAACAAAAATCTTTCACGGCGGATCGATCGATAACGCATCGAGCGATACGGGCCGATCGTACTCGGACCTGCCGAATGCATTTCGCTATCGTAAGGAACTGGTCTCCGGCTGCACCTGCAACGGCAAGGATTCGGTGGGACTGGCCCCCGTCAAGATCGAAGACGATCCGACCCTGCGCAAGGGCGACATCGTCGCCGGCGCGGACGGGCTGATGGTCGCGAACAGCAGCCGCCGCAGCGCAGCGCTGAATTTTACGCCGGCGCCGAAATCCGTCCGGGAGAAGTTCGAGCGGCTGCCTGTCGTCGCGGCGCAGTAAGCACGACCATGATCGTTGTTCCCTAAAGGGAACCAAACCTCAGCGGAATGGTTGACGTACCGGGATACGGGACATGGCTCTCGCACCCAGCCGAACCGATTCATGAGGGGTTACCATGTCTTTGCTTATCAGCGTCCTGATTACATTCCTGGTCGTCATTCTTGTTCTTTATCTCGTCAACCTGTTGCCGATCGACGGCCGCGCCAAGCAGATCGTCCGCGCCATCGTCATCATCATCGGTATTATTTCGATTCTGAAATATCTCGCGGTGTTCTAATCCTGAGCGACATTCTTGTCGTAAAACAAAAAGCCCCGGCGCAGTGCCGGGGCTTTTTCATCAATCTGATGCGATTACTTTAACGTCTTGAACCAGTCGTCCACGTCCTTTTTGATCTGATCCTTGGCGAAGCCGTAGCGCTGCTGGAGCTTGCCTTCGAGCTGTTCGCGGCGGCCCTCGATGACATTGAGATCGTCATCGGTGAGCTTGCCCCATTTTTCCTTGGCGGCGCCCTTGAACTGCTTCCAGTTACCTTCAACGCGGTTCCAATCCATCGTCATCCTCCAGTGTTGGAAAGACCGATAACGATGGGGTGGCGTGAACGTTCCCGCTACGCCGCCTTCACGCTGCCGAGGAACACGCGAACCTCACTCTGCAATTCGTCGGACTGTTGCGACAACCGGCCAGCCGCACCAAGTACCTTCTCGGCAGCGGAACCGGTATCGGTCGCCGCCTGCCGTACGCCGCCAATGTTGGCGGTGACTTCCGCGGTGCCGGCCGAAGCGAGCTGTACGTTCTGGGCAATCTCCTTGGTTGCGACGGATTGCTCTTCGACTGCGGCTGCGATGGCGGACGCGATCTTGCTGATGTCGTTGATCGTCGTTCCGATGTTCTGCACCGCGCCGACGGCATCGCGCGTGGCGATTTGAATCTCGTCCACCAGCGCCGAGATTTCCTCGGTGGCCTTGGCGGTCTGGGTGGCGAGGCTTTTGACTTCCGTCGCAACGACGGCAAAGCCGCGTCCCGCTTCACCCGCGCGAGCCGCTTCGATCGTGGCATTGAGCGCAAGCAGGTTGGTCTGCGACGCAATGGTCTGGATCAGCGTGACCACTTCGCCGATCTTCTGGGCTCCTTGGGCAAGCGCCTGCACGGTCTGGTCGGTGCGCCGAGCCTCGGCCACTGCGGTGTTGGCAATGGTCGCTGACTGCGTGACCTGCCTGCTGATTTCGCCGATCGACGATGAAAGCTCCTCTGCCGCCGCGGCGACCGATTCGACGTTGAGCGACGCCGTTTCCGCGGCGGAAGCGACGGCGGTGGACTGCTGGTTGGTTTCTTCCGCGGTCGCCGACATCGATTGAGCTGTCATCTGCATGTCGCTCGACGCCTTCGACAGGAGTTGAACGAGATTGCCGACCTTTCCTTCGAACTCGAGCGTCAGCCGCTCCATCTGCGCGGCGCGGCGTTCCTTTGCGGAGCGCTCGTCGCGCTGCTCGGCTTCCAGCCGCTCGCGATCGATGCCGTTCTGCTTGAAAATCTGCACGGCGCGGGCCATGTCGCCGATTTCGTCCTGCCGCTGCGTGTTCGGCACCTCGGCGGCGTAGTCCTGCTTGGCAAGGCGCGTTACGACGGTGACAAGCTGAGTCAGCGGCGTGACCACACGGCGGTTGAATACGAAATAGAGGATCGCGATGAAAGTGACGGCGGACAGGATGGTCATCACCTCGGCGATGTTGCCCATCCAGCGTGCGCGGTTCTGGGCGCTTTCCGCTTCGAGCCGGGCACGGGTGTTCATCTTGTTCTGGAATTCATCGAGCGGCTGCACGATCACGGCCTTGTTGCGATCGTAGTTCGTATCGAACATCAGCTTGCGGGCCTGCTCGAGATCGCCTTTCTGCACGGCGGCCATCGCCGCTTCCTCGGTCTTGATCAGGGCGTCGGAATTGGCCTTGGCCTTTTCGATCAAGTCCAGTTCAGCCTTCGGCGCGCCGAGCTGGGTCAGGCGCTGGACGACGCGGTCGCGGGTTTTGGTCTGATTTACCTCGCGCCAGTACGCGTCGTAATGCTTCTTCTCGCCGAAAATGGTGTATCGCCGCGCCTCGTTGGTCAGCAAGTCGGAGCCGGCGGCGAGATCGGCGCCCAACTGCTTGAATTCGGCCTGCCGTGCGACCGCCTGCCGTTCGGATTCGATGCTGGCGTCCGCAATCCAGAGACTGGCGCCGGTGACTGCGGCGAGGCCGATCGCGGCCATAGAGGACAGCTTCGTGGCAAGCGATGCACGCATAGAGTTCTTCTTCCTTGTTTGAAGCCTGCATTCGCGCAGGAAGGGCGGGACCGTCTTTGAGGGTGGTCAGCGCGAGGCGTGCCACCGAATCGATCATTCACGACCCGTTGTTAAGATGGCGTAAACCGTAAAACGGATGACATCGGTATACCGCTCAAACAAAAACCCCGGCGCGTGCGCCGGGGTTTTCATCTTCACGTCAATGAGGTCGGCCGATCAGCCTGCCGCTTTCGCTTCCTTGCGGCGCGCATGCAGGATGAATTCTGTGTAGCCGTTCGGCTGCTCGCGGCCCTTGAAGATCAGGTCGCAGGCGGCCTGGAATGCCACGCCGTCGAACTTCGGCGCCATCGGCTTGTAGAGCGCATCGCCTGCGTTCTGCTTGTCCACGATCGCCGCCATGCGCTTGAGGGATTCCATCACCTGATCCTTGGTGACGACGCCCTGATGCAGCCAGTTGGCGAGATGCTGCGCGGAGATGCGCAGCGTGGCGCGGTCTTCCATGAGGCCGACATCGTGAATGTCCGGCACCTTGGAGCAGCCGACGCCCTGATCGATCCAGCGCACCACATAACCGAGGATGCCCTGGCAGTTGTTGTCGATCTCCTGCTTGACGTCGTCCGGCGCCCAGTTCGACTGCGACACTGGAATGGTCAGGATGTCCGACAGCTTCGCCTTCGGACGGCTCTTCAGTTCCTTCTGGCGCGCGCCGACGTCAACCTGATGATAGTGCAGGGCGTGCAGCGTTGCGGCGGTGGGCGAGGGGACCCACGCGGTCGATGCGCCGGCCTGCGGATGCGCGATCTTCTGCGCCAGCATGTCGGCCATCTTGTCGGGAGCGGCCCACATGCCCTTGCCGACCTGGGCGTGACCCGGCAGGCCGTTGGCCAGACCGATGTCGACATTCCAGTCTTCATAAGCCTTGATCCAGGGCTGCGCCTTCATGTCGTTCTTTCGGATCATCGGGCCCGCTTCCATCGACGTATGGATTTCGTCGCCGGTGCGATCGAGGAATCCCGTGTTGATGAAGCAGATGCGCTGCGCGGCGTTCTGGATGCACGCCTGGAGGTTCACCGTGGTGCGGCGCTCCTCGTCCATGATGCCGACCTTCATGGTGTTGGCCGGAAGGCCGAGCATCTTCTCGACGCGGCCGAACAGATCGACGGTCAGCGCGACTTCATCCGGGCCATGCATCTTCGGCTTGACGATGTAAACCGAGCCCTTGCGGCTGTTCTTCAGCTTGGTCTTGCCCTTCAGGTCGTGAAGAGCGAGCAGGCCGGTGACGGCGGCGTCGAGGAGGCCTTCCGGAATTTCCTCACCCGAGCTGTCGAGCACGGCATCCGTGAACATGTGATGGCCGACGTTGCGGATCAGCATCATGCTGCGGCCGTGCAGCTTCACTTCGCCCTTGCCGTCTGCCGCGGTGTAGACACGGTCGGCATTGAGTGCGCGGGTCAGCGTCTTGCCGCCCTTTTCAAAGTCGGCCGACAGCGTGCCGTCCATCAGGCCGAGCACGTTGCGGTAGACCAGAACCTTGTCCTCGGCATCGACGGCGGCAACCGAGTCTTCCATGTCGAGAATGGTCGAGACGGCGGACTCGAGAATCATGTCGGCGACGCCGGCCGGATCGTCTTTGCCGATCGGGCTGTTGCGGTTGATCTGCACGTCGATGTGCAGGCCGTTGTTGACAAGCAGGATCGAGGTCGGGGAGGCGGCATCGCCCTGATAGCCCACGAGCTGGGCCTTGTTCCTGAGCGCGGTGGCGTTGCCGCTCTTGAGCTTGGCGGCGAGCTGGCCGTGCTCGATGTGATAGCTGGTGACGTCGCTGTGGTTGCCGGTTGCGAGCGGCACGGCGGAATCGAGAAACGCCTTGGCTTTGGCGATCACCTTGTCGCCGCGCGCCTTGTTGTAGCCCTTGCCGCCCTCGGACGGATCGTGCGGGATCGCGTCGGTGCCATAGAGCGCGTCATAAAGGCTGCCCCAGCGGGCGTTCGCCGCGTTCAGCGAGTAGCGCGCATTGGTGAGCGGAACCACAAGCTGCGGCCCGAACATGGAGGCGAGTTCTTCATCGACATTCGCGGTCTGAACTTCCTTTGCGGCAGGCTCCGGCAGCAGGTAGCCGATTTCCTTCAGGAAGGCGGTGTAGGCATTCATGTCGAACGCCTTGCCCTTGTTCGCCTTGTGCCAGCCGTCGATCTTGGCCTGCAGCGCATCGCGGGTGGCGAGCAGTTCGCGGGTCCGGGGAGCCAGATCCTTGACGATTCCGGCAAGGCCGTCCCAGAAGGCGTCGGCTGAAACGCCGGTGCCGGCGGTTGCTTCCTTGGCAATGAAGTCGAACAGAACAGGAGCGATCTTCAGACCGCTGGCGTCGATACGTTTCATGATAAATCCCACGGAAAACGGCGTTTTGAAACGCTGTTTTGAGGCCTCAGGTAAGGTGGTGATGGCCACGGAAAAGTGGCGTCGTGCGGAAGGTTTTAGCGCCAAAGGCGGGCCTATGAGAAGGCCCTTCCCTCGTCCGAAAGGCGTATACCACCCCGTCGGCAGGGGCCGTCAACCGCCGCATTTCGCAGGCAGTTCTGCAGCGGTTAGTGGCCAATTCCGCTGTGCGGTACCTCGTTGCTGTACCGTTCCAGCGCCACCTTGATCAGGATGGTAATCAGCGCCACGGCAGTCAGCACCGTCGCGGCGGCGAAGGCGCCGGCGACATTGTAGTCCTGATAGAGCAGTTCGATCTGGAGCGGCAGCGTGGTGGTCTGGCCACGGATGTTGCCGGAGACCACCGACACCGCGCCGAACTCCCCCATCACGCGCGCGTTGCAGAGGATGGCGCCATAGACAACTGCCCATTTCACGTTCGGCAGCGTAACGCGCCAGAATGTGGTGAAGCCGCCTGCGCCGAGCGTCACCGCGGCCTCTTCCTCGTCGGTGCCCTGCACCTGCATCAGCGGAATCAGTTCGCGCGCGACGAAGGGTGCGGTCACGAACAGGCTCGCGAGGAAGATCGCAGGCAGCGCGAACATCACCTTGATGCCGAGCGATTCAAGCAGCGGCCCGAACAGGCCCTGCGAGCCGTAGACGAAGAGATAGGCGACACCGGCGACGATCGGCGAGATCGAGTAGGGCAGTTCGATCAGCGAGATCAGCAGCGTCCGTCCCCTGAATTCGAATTTGGTCACCGTCCATGCCGCCGCGAGGCCGAACAGGATGTTGATCGGCACGACAATCAGCGCCGTCAGCAGCGTGAGGAAAATGGCGTGGACCGTCGCGGGCTCCGAGAGGTTGCGCATGAAAACGCCGACGCCGGAGGAGAGACCCGAGGTGACGATCAGCACCAGCGGCGCCACCAGAAAAAATGCCGTCAGCACCAGCACGGTCCACAGCACGATCCGCCGCGTCACCGTGCCCCCGCCAACGGGGTGATGCATCCACTCGGCCTGTTCGCTGGCGCGATCGGGTATAATGGACATCAGACTTCCCCGCGCCCGACATAGCGCAGGTGCCAGGCCTGCACCGCGTTGGTGAACAGCAGCATCACGAATGCCATCAGCAGCATGATCGTGGCGATCGCCGCCGCGGCCTCATAGTTGTATTCCTCGAGCCGGATGTAGGTCAGCAGCGCGACGATTTCGGTTTTCATTGGCTGGTTGCCAGCGATGAAAATCACCGCGCCGAACTCGCCGAGGCTGCGGGCGAACGACAGCGAGCAGCCGGCAAGGAAGGCCGGGAAGATCGCAGGGAAGATGATCTTCCACAAAATCTGGAAATCGTTGGCGCCGAGCGAGCGGCCCGCTTCCTCGACTTCCGAGCCGAGATCCTCGATCACCGGCTGCACCGTGCGCACCACGAACGGAATGCTGGTGAACGCCATCGCCATGGCGATGCCGAGCGGGGTGTAGGCGACCGCGATGCCGATCTTGTCGAGCGGCGCACCGAACCAGCCGTTCTTGGCGAACAGCGCGGTCAGCGCGAGGCCCGCGACCGCGGTCGGCAGCGCGAACGGAACGTCGACCAGCGCATCGAGGATGCGCTTGCCGGGAAACTCGTAGCGCGCCAGCACCCATGCCAGCAGCAAACCGTAAATGGCGTTGAAGATGGTGGCCGCGAAGGCCATCGACACCGTGACCCGGATCGCCGACAGCGTGCGGGGCGACGACAGGATGTCCCAGAGCTGCGCCGCGCCGATGCCCGAGGCTTTCAGCAGCAGCGCGCAAAGCGGAAGCAGGACGATCGCCCCGAGATAGAGGACGGTCGTTCCCAGCGCCAATCCGAAACCTGGGATGACCCGGCGTCGCAAATTGAATCATCCACTTCCGAAGTGAAAGAACGATCTTTCCCTGTCATTGGCGACGAAGCAATCCATCTTCCATAGACCGGTGGATTGCTTCGCTTCGCTCGCAATGACGAAAATCGCCTTATCTGTTGGCGCCGCCAAACAACTGATCGAGCTTCGCGCCGGGATTGAGGTGCTCGGCGTTGACCTTGTCCCAGCCGCCGAACTCCTTTTCGATGGTAACGAGCTTCACCGCCGGGAACTTGTCCTTAAACTTCTCGGCGACGGTCTTGTCGTTCACGCGGTTGTACTGCTTGGCCAGAATGGTTTGCCCTTCCGGCGTGTACAGGAATTCCAGATAGGCCTTGGCGAGCGCCTGCGTGCCGTGCTTGTCGGCATATTTGTCGACCACAGCCACCGGAAATTCGGCGAGCAGGCTCTGCGAGGGCACGACGACCTGATACTTGTCGGCGCCAGCGATGTCGCGGATGCCGTTGGTCTCTGCCTCGAAGGTGATCAGCACGTCGCCGGTCTGACGCTCGACGAAGGTGGTCGTCGCCGCGCGGCCGCCGGTGTCGAACACCGGAACGTTGGCGAACAGCTTCTTGACGAACTCGTCGGCCTTCTCGGCGCTGTCATACTTGGTCTTGGCGTAAGCATAGGCGGCCAGGTAAGTGTACTTGGCGTTGCCCGAGGTCTTCGGGTTCGGGAAGATCACCTGCACGCCGGGCTTCACGAGATCGTCCCAGTCCTTGATGTTCTTCGGGTTGCCTGCACGCACCAGGAATGCCGGAAGAGAATAGTACGGAGACGAGTTGTTCGGCAGCCGCTTCTGCCAGTCGGCGGGAATAAGCTTGCCCTTGTCGGCGAGCACCTGCACGTCCGGCACCTGATTAAAGGTGACGACGTCGGCCTCGAGGCCTTCGAGAATGGCGCGGGCCTGACGCGTCGAGCCGTTGTGCGACTGGTTGATGGTGACGTCCTGGCCGGTCTTGGCTTTCCACTGCTTGGCGAATTCGACATTGACCGCCGCATAGAGTTCGCGGGCGATGTCATAGGACACGTTCAGAAGCGTGTTCGGCGTCTGCGCGTGGGCCGCGGTGACGAAGCTGAGGCTGGCGGCGAGAGCGATGAGGGTCTTGCGCAATAGAATCTCCTGTACGCGTCGAGCGGTTTCTTAAATGTTGGCGGCGAGATCGCCGAGTTCGCCGAACAGAACGCCGGTATTCGCCAGCAGCCGCTCAATCTCGTCGGCGGCGTCAGCGACCGAACGTGCCGAGGTGTCGATGGTCAGTTCGGCGTTGGCAGGCGGCTGATAGTCGTTGGCGATGCCGGTGAAGCTCGGCAGGTTGCCCGCGCGCGCCTTGGCATAGTGGCCTTTCGGATCGCGGCTTTCGCAAACCTCGGCCGGCGTGGCGACATAGACCTCGCGGAACAGGTCGTCGGCGATGCGCCGCGCCTGTGCCCGGTCGTCGCTGGAGGGAGAGACGGCGGCGACAATGGCGATATGGCCGTTGCGTGCCAGATGCGTCGCCATTTCGGCGAGGCGGCGGATGTTTTCGTTGCGATCCTTCGGCGAGAACCCGAGGTCGCCGTTGAGACCCGCGCGCAAGGTGTCGCCATCGAGCAGCAGCGGTGAACCGCCGCGGCTGAACAGCTTGCGTTCCAAGGCGCGCGCCAGCGTCGACTTGCCCGAACCGGGCAGGCCGGTCAGCCAGACCACGGCGCCGCCGTGACCGTAACGCGCCGAACGCTCTTCCGGGCGCAGTGCGGATTCGACCGGCACGATGTCGATGGGAATCGCGCGCTGACCGGAATCGACGCTAAGCACGAGGCCGCCGCCCGCGATGCGGCCGTTGACTTCGATGACAAGGCGTCCGGTGCGCGGATTGTCGGTATAGGGGTCGGCTGCGACGGGCTTCGCCAGCGCAATGTCGATTTCGCCGACATGGTTGCGGCCGATCGCGGACGTCTCGACGCTTGCAAGCTCGCCGGGATCAACAGCCTTGTTGATCTCGACGATGGTGGCGCGGGTCTCCATGGTGCCGAGACGGACCAGAACCGACATACCTGCTTTCAGCGGCGTATCGTGCAGCCAGAAAATCCGGGCATGGAGACGGCGGGTGTCGCGGGGCGTGGCGTGCGAATGCGCGATGACGTCGCCGCGTTCCAGAAACAGTTCGCGGTCGAGCGTGATGCCGACCGAGCGGCCCGCGCCTTGCCGCGCGAGCAACGGCGTCTGCGGCCAGCTCTCGACCGACTTGACCTTGGCGACCTTGCCCGCGGGCATGATCACGATTTCGTCGCCCGTGCCGATGTTGCCGGATTCGACACGGCCTGCGACGATGCGGCGATCATCGAACTTGTAGATCGCCTGCACCGGAAACCGCAGTGCCAGCTCATCCAGCGCCCGTGCCGGGGTCAGCGCATCGAGCGCCTCGACCACCGTGGGTCCGCTGTACCAGTTGATGTTGGCGGTACGTTCGGCAACGCCGTCGCCGTCGCGTGCCGAAATCGGCACGATGGCGGTCGGCGTGACGCCGAGGCCGGTGAGATGCGCCGAAATCTCGTCGCTGATCTCCTTGAAGCGCGCCGCGCTGTAATCGACGCGGTCCATCTTGTTGACCACAACGGCGACCTGTTTGACGCCGAGCAGATGCAGCAGATAGCCGTGACGGCGGGTCTGGTCGCGCACGCCTTCGAGCGCGTCGATGATGAGCACTGCGGCGTCTGCCTGCGACGCACCGGTGATCATGTTGCGCAGGAATTCGGCGTGGCCCGGCGCGTCGATCAGCACGACATCGCGCGAGGGCGTGCGGAAACGGATCTGGGTGGTATCGATGGTGATGCCCTGGTCGCGCTCGGTCTGCAATGCGTCGAGCAGGAACGACCATTCGAACGGCATGCCGCGCCGCGCGCTGACGGCCTTCAGCATCTCCAGCTTGCCGTCGGGCAGGCTGCCGGTTTCATGCAGCAGGCGTCCGACCAGCGTCGACTTGCCGTGATCGACGTGTCCGACGATGACGATGCGGACCTGAGGACGGGTCGCACTATGCGGCGCGGGGGCGATTGAAGCCTTGGACTCGATTTTGGAAACAGCGATGTTCATCGGGGCGCTCATCTAACGTCAGAGATAACCGGCGACACGAAGCCGCTCGAAGGCATCTTCAGTTTCGTGGTCGAGCGCGCGTCCGGCACGCTCCGGCACTTTCGTGGCTTTCAGTTCGGCCAGGATTTCGTCGATGTTCGAGGCGTTCGATACAACGGGATTGGTGATGTCCTGATCGCCGAGCGAGCGGTAGCGCTTGCCGTTCTTCGACAGATAGAGCGGGATGATCGGAATGTTTTCGCGCTGGGTGTAGGCCCAGATGTCTTCCTCGGTCCAGTGCAGGATCGGATGGATGCGCAGATGCGCGCCCTGCGGCGGCGAGGCATTGAAATGGTCCCAGAATTCCGGGGGCTGATCGCGCACGTCCCAGCCGCCTTCAAGCCCGCGCGGCGAGAACACGCGCTCCTTGGCGCGCGTCGCTTCTTCGTCGCGGCGGATGCCGGCGATCAGTCCGTCGAAACCATACTTGGCGAGTGCGAGCTTCAGGCCCTCGGTCTTGCGCGCAGCAGAGCGTGCGGCGGGCGGCAGCGTCGGATCGATCTCCTCGATCGGCGGGCAGAAATCGACTTTCAGGTCGAGACCCCATTCCTTCGCGTACTGATCGCGAAAGGCGTACATCTCGGGGAATTTCTTTTGCGTGTCGACGTGCAGCGCGGGGAACGGCACCTTGCCGAAGAACGCCTTGCGCGCCAGCCAGATCATCACATTGGAGTCTTTGCCGAGCGACCAGAGCAGCGCGAGCTTCTTCAGCCGCGCGAAGGCTTCCCGGAAAATGTAGATGCTCTGTGCTTCGAGCTCATCGAGATGGTCCATGGAAGGCACGGACAATTTCGAAGGTGTGGAAGAAGTCGCCATGACGTTACTCCATCCCGGACGCGAACGGCGCCCACGGGCCATCGGTTTCGCGGGATGCAGCGGCACTCAGACGGGACGGATCGCCATCCAGATGTGTCATGAGAAGATGCATCTCTTTTGCGCGCGGTTTGTGGTACCAAATTCTAATTTTGCGGCGCAGCGTAGAAGAAATAATTTTCTCTTTATGCCGCTTGCAAGATACATAAATAGAAAATAATTTCAGTCAACCCTGTAAATGGGGAAGCGGAGTTTCGCATGCGGTTTCTGCCGGTGTTCCTTGATCTGCAAGCCGGCCCCATCGTTCTGGTGGGGGAAGGCGAGCCTGCGCAGGCAAAATTGCGCCTGCTGCTGGCGGCGGATGCGCGCGTGCGATGGTTCGCGACCGACGGCAATCATGATGTCTCGCGGCTTGATGCCGCGTCGGCCGAGCGCATTGAGCGCGTCGCGGGCGATCCGCTCACCGCCGATCTTTCCAATGTCATTGCCATTCTCTGCGCGGGCGCCGGTGATACCGGTCACGCCATGGCGGCGCGTGCACGCGTTCTCGGCATTCCCGTCAACGTGATGGACGAAACTGCGCATTCCACATTCATTGTTCCGGCCATCGTAGATCGCGGTGACGTTGTGGTCGCCGTCGGCACCGGCGGCACATCGCCTGTTGTCGCCCGCCGTGTGCGCGAACGTATCGAGGCGCTGCTGCCTGCGCGGATCGGCGATCTCGCGTCCTTCGCCGGACGCTGGCGCGATTCGATCAAGGCGAGGCTTCCCGATCTGGCGATGCGCCGGCTGTTCTGGGAGCGCGTGATCGACGGGCCGATCGGCGCGGACGTTCTCGCGGGGCGCGTACGGGACGCCGAGCGCAAGCTGATCTCGATTCATGATCCGGTGGCGTTCGCGGCGAGCGGCGGCGAAGGTTTCGTCACGCTGGTCGGCGCGGGGCCGGGCGATCCGGACCTGCTGACGGTCAAGGCGCTGCGCGCATTGCAGGACGCTGACGTCGTATTCTACGACGACCTCGTTTCACCTGAAATTCTCGATCGCGTGCGCCGTGACGCCGCGCGGGTGCCGGTTGGCCGGCGTGTCGGCAAGCCCGGCATCGGACAGGACAAGATCCATCGTCTGCTGATCGAAGCTGCGCAGTCCGGCAAGCGCGCCGTTCGCCTCAAAGGCGGCGATCCCTTTATCTTCGGGCGCGGCGGTGAAGAGATTGCGGCGCTGCGTGCGGCCGGCGTGGCTTATTCCGTCATTCCCGGCATCACCGCTGGATTGGGCGCCGCAGCCCAGTCCGAGGTGCCGCTGACCTATCGCCAGGAAGCGTTGCGCATCACCTTCCTGACCGCCCACAAGGCGGAAGATGCCGGCAACGTCGACTGGTCGGCGCTGACCGATAAGAAAATGACCGTCGTGGTCTACATGGGCATGACGGCTGCGCGGACCATTCGCGAAGGCCTGCTGACCGCTGGACGATCGCCCGACACGCCGGTCGGCGTGTTCGCGCGCGCGACCCGGCCAGATGCCAAGGCCGTGGTCGGCAAGCTTCGCGATCTGCCTGCGCTCGCCGAACAGGTCGAACGCGGTCCTGCAATCCTGATTATCGGCGACGTCGTCGCTCGATCCGCCCCGTGGCGCAATGCGAACCCGGATGACCTCATCTCTGACCTGTTAATGGCTGCCGAATGACCTCACCTCTGCAACAGAAAATCAAAATCACCGGCCCGTCCATCGTCACCGCCAACCGCACCGGCGATGGAGCCGTGATCTATCGCACCGTTTCTCATGGCTGGTCGGTCAGGCTATCCGACGCCGCGATCGTCCGGAACGCAGATGATGCGCGCGCCCTGCTCGCTGAATCCGTCGCCGATGATGTCGGCGCCGTAGGCGCCTACATCGCCCCGGTGGAGATCGGCGAGGACGGCATCCAGCCGGGCAATCTGCGCGAGAAAATCCGCCAGCAAGGCGTCACCATCGATCTTCTCGTTTCGGCCTGAGCCGCGACCCTTCAAGGCAATCGTTATGTACGCTTACGACGAACTCGACCGGACTATCGTCAACGAACGCGTCCTGGAATTCCGCGATCAGGTGGCGCGCCGTCTGTCCGGCGAACTGACGGAAGACGAATTCAAGTCACTGCGCCTGATGAACGGCGTCTATCTGCAACTGCACGCCTACATGCTGCGGATCGCGATCCCGTACGGGACCCTGTCGTCGAAGCAGATGCGCGCGCTGGCGCATGTTGCGCGCAAGTATGACCGCGGCTACGGCCATTTCACCACCCGGCAGAATATCCAGTACAACTGGATCAAGCTCGCTGAACTGCCCGACGCGCTGGCGGATCTCGCCGAGGTCGGCATTCACGGCATGCAGACCTCAGGCAACTGCATCCGCAACGTGACGTCCGACCAGTGGGCGGGCGTGGCGCCGGGCGAAGTCGAAGACCCGCGCATCTGGGCGGAAATCCTGCGTCAGTATTCGACGCTGCATCCCGAGTTCTCGTTCCTGCCGCGCAAGTTCAAGTTCGCCATCACCGCAAGCGAACACGATCGCGCCGCCATCAAGGTTCACGACATCGGCCTGCGCATTCACAGGAATGCCGCATGCGAGACCGGCTTCGAGGTGCTGGTCGGCGGCGGTCTCGGCCGCACGCCGTTCATCGGCAAGACCATCAACGAATTCGTCAGCCACCGCGACATCCTGAGCTATGTCGAGGCGATCCTGCGCGTCTACAACCAGTACGGCCGCCGCGACAACATCTACAAGGCACGCATCAAGATCCTGGTCCACGAGCTTGGCATCGAGAAGTTCAGGCAGGAGGTCGAGGAGGAGTGGGTGCAGATGCGCGACGGCGCGCTGGCGCTCGACAATGCCGAAATCGAGGATATCCGCTCACGCTTCTTCTATCCGAAGTACGAAAAGCTCTCGGACACGCCGGACGAACTGAAGAAGGCGTTGCTGAATCCGAATTTCGAGGCCTGGTACAAGAACTCCGTCGCTGAGCACAAGCAGCCCGGCTACGGCATCGTCACGCTGTCATTGAAGCCGGTGGGCGGGCCTCCGGGCGACGCCACCGCCGAGCAGATGGACGAGATCGCCGATCTCGCCGACAAATATTCGTTCGGCGAAATCCGGGTTGGCCACGAGCAAAATCTGGCGCTGCCGCACGTCGCCAGGCGCGATCTGCCGGCGCTGTGGCGGGCGCTCGACAGGATCGGGGTCGCGACGCCGAACGTCAACCTCGTCACCGATATCATTGCCTGCCCCGGTCTCGATTACTGCTCGCTCGCCAACGCCCGTTCGATTCCGATCGCACAGGAGATCACGCGACGGTTCGCCAACCACGACACCGCGAACCTGATCGGCCGGCTGCACATCAATATCTCGGGCTGCATCAATGCCTGCGGTCATCATCATGTCGGCCATATCGGGATTCTCGGCGTCGAAAAGAACGGCGAGGAATTCTACCAGATCACCATCGGCGGCCGCGCCGACGAGAATGCCGTGCTCGGCCATCTCGTGGGGCCTGCGGTGCCGTTCGATCAGGTGGCCGATGTGATCGAGGATATTGTCGAGGCCTATCTGGCGCTGCGCCAGCGTCCTCAAGAGCTGTTCGTCGATGCGGTGAAGCGTCTTGGCGTGGAGCCTTTCAAGGAGCGGGTCTATGCCACTCGTTAAGGGCAATGCCATCGTCACCGACGAATTCGTGCATCTCGCCGACGACGCGGAGCTTCCCGCCGGCGGCGCGGTGCTGGTCTCGGCCGAGCGCTTTCTTGCCGATCCAGAGAAGGCGCTTTCGCGCAAGGACAAAACCGGCGTGATCTGGCCGAACAACCGCGACGTCGACGATCTCTTGCCATATCTCGGCAGGCTGGCGGCGGTGGCGCTGGTGTTTCCGGTGTTCCGGGACGGCCGCGCCTACACGCAGGCGCGCCTGCTGCGGGAGCGTTACCAGTTCCGCGGCGAACTCCGCGCAACCGGTCAGGTGCTCCGCGATCAGTTTGTGTTCATGCTGCGCGCCGGGTTCGATGCGTTTGAAGTGAAGAAGCAGAGCGACGCCGAAGCTTTCGCCGTCGTCGCGAAGCGTTATTCGGTGTTCTATCAGCCGACCGGCGACGGCCGCGTCACGGCGTTTCACCGCCGGCTGATGCATCTGCCCGAAGGAGTGCGTTCATGACCACTGCTGCACCCTCATTCCTGTCGCAGTCTCCCGAGACGCCGTCGTCATCGCTGATCGTTGCTGAAGCGGCCGAACTCGACCGCGCGCTCGCCAAGGCGTCGCCGGGAGAGATCATCGCGGCTGCCATCAAGGCTGTCGGGCGCGACAGGCTCGCCGTGGTGTCGTCGTTCGGCACCGAGTCCGCAGCGCTGCTGAAGATCGCGGCGGATGTCGATCCGGCGATTCCGGTGGTGTTTCTCGACACCGGCTGGCTGTTCGAGGAAACGCTGGCCTATCGCGATACGCTGACGAAGCTGCTCGGATTGACCGATGTCCGCACCATTCATCCGCTGAACGATACACTGGAGCGCGAGGACAAGGACCGCGACCTGTGGTTCTCGAATCCCGATCAGTGCTGTTTCATCCGCAAGGTCGAGCCGCTGGCGCGTGCGCTATCGTCGTTCGATGGCTGGATCAATGGCCGCAAGCGTTTCCAGGGCGGCGACCGCGCCGCCATTCCGGTCGTCGAGGCCGACGGCGCGCGGCTGAAATTCAATCCGCTGGCGAACGCGACGCTGGAGGAACTCAAGGCGCTGTATGCAACGATGAATCTGCCGCCGCATCCTTTGGTCGCATCCGGCTTCACCTCGATCGGGTGTATGCCTTGCACGAGCCGCACGCTTCCCGGCGAGGATCCGCGCGCGGGCCGCTGGCGCGACCGAGGCAAGACGGAGTGCGGGATTCACGTCACCAAAACTTCGTAAAATTTTGCCTTCTTGAAAATCGGTATTTCCTGGAACGTTTGTCCTGCAATCCTGCTAACAATGAAATCCGGTTTCGTTGACATAACCACGCGAGTTCCAGAATTTCACGCCTTCCCTGATGGCGATGATGTCGTCAGTTCGAATGGAGTTTGAAATGGTTCGCCCCAATTCAGTGATTAGCCGTCTTCTGGTGATCGGAAGTCTGGTCTGGGCAGGCTCGGCGCTTGCCGCGGATGTGTCGCTGCTCAACGTGTCGTACGATCCGACGCGCGAGCTCTATGGTGATTTCAACAAGGCGTTCGCTGCCGCGTATCAGAAGGACACCGGCAAGAGCATAGAGATCAAGCAGTCGCATGGCGGCTCGGGATCGCAGGCGCGTTCGGTGATCGACGGTTTGCAGGCCGATGTGGTGACGCTGGCGCTCGCCTATGACATCGATGCGATCGCGGGCAAGGGGCTGCTGAAGAAGGACTGGCAGAAGAGCCTGCCGCAGAATTCGTCGCCGTACACCTCGACCATCGTCTTCCTCGTGCGCAAGGGTAATCCGAAGGGCATCAAGGACTGGGACGATCTGATCAAGAGCGGCGTGCAGGTTATCACGCCGAACCCGAAGACCTCAGGTGGTGCGCGCTGGAATTATCTCGCGGCCTGGGGCTACGCGCTGAAGAAGTACGGCTCTGAGGACAAGGCGAAGAAGTTCGTCGGCGATATCTTCAAGAACGTGCCGGTGCTCGATACCGGTGCACGCGGTTCGACGGTGACGTTCGTCGAGCGCGGCGTCGGCGATGTGCTGCTGGCCTGGGAGAACGAGGCGTTCCTCGCGGTGAAGGAATTCGGCAAGGACAAGTTCGAGATCGTGGCGCCGCCGCTGTCGATCCTGGCCGAACCGCCGATTGCGGTGGTCGACACCGTCGCCGACAAGAAGGGCACCCGCGCCGCCGCTGAAGCCTATCTGAAATACTGGTACACCAAGGAAGGCCAGGAAATTGCGGCGCGGAATTTCTATCGCCCGCGCGACGCAGCGGTCGGCGAGAAATACGCGGACGCCTTTGCAAAGGTTGAACTTTTCACCATCGACGACGTGTTCGGCGGCTGGACCAAGGCGCAAAAGGAGCACTTCGGTGAAGGCGGTGTTTTCGATCAGATCTACAAGAACTGATCTGATCGCGGAGTGATGGGGGCATCGTGAGCGGAGGAGCAGGACGACGACGGGCATTGCCGGGTTTTGGCCTTACCATGGGGCTGACGCTGACGTGGCTGTCGATCATTGTGCTGATTCCGCTCGCGGGCCTTTTCCTGAAGACCTCTGAATTGAGCCTGTTCCAGTTCTGGGACATTCTCACGGCCCGCCGCACCCTCAACGCTCTGAAGATTTCGTTCGGCCTCGCGTTCCTCGCCGCCATCGTCAATCTGGTGATGGGCATGGTGATCGTCTGGGTGCTGGTGCGTTACCGGTTTCCCGGCCGCCGCATCTTCGATGCCATTGTCGACGTTCCGTTCGCGCTGCCGACCGCGGTTGCGGGCGTGGCGCTGACGGCACTGTTCGCGCAGAAGGGCTGGCTCGGCGCGCCGCTGGCGGAGTGGGGCATTAAAGTCGCCTTCACGCCGATCGGCATTTTCGTCGCGATGATCTTTATCGGATTTCCGTTTGTGGTGCGCACGGTCCAGCCGGTGCTGCTCGATCTTGAAGTCGAGGTCGAGGAAGCAGCCGCAAGTCTTGGCGCGTCGCGCTGGGACATTATCCGGCGCGTGATCCTGCCAAGCCTGACGCCGGCGATCCTCACCGGCTTTGCGCTGGCGTTCGCGCGGGCCGTCGGCGAGTACGGCTCTGTCATCTTCATCGCCGGCAACCTGCCGAACGTCTCGGAAATCGCGCCGCTGCTGATCGTGATCCGGCTGTCGGAGTTTCGTTACGCGGATGCGACGGCGATTGCCGTCATCATGCTGGTCGTCTCGTTCCTGATTATCTTCACCATCAACCGCATTCAACGCTGGGCGCAAACGCGCGGCGTCGCGGTCTCGGTCTGAGCGGCGTCATGGCCACCAAACAACGCATCGCGCCCGCGTATCAGGTCAGAACCGAGCCCGCATTGGTGCGCTGGTTTCTCATCACCACTGCCGTCGGCTTCCTGACGATCTTCGTTGTGCTGCCGCTGGTGGTGGTGTTCACCGAAGCGTTCTCGAAAGGCATCGGCGCCTATCTCGCCGCGCTCTCCGATCCCGAGGCATTGTCCGCCATCAGGCTGACGCTGACCGTCGCGGTCATCTCGGTGGGACTGAACCTCGTGTTCGGCGTGATCGCGGCGTGGGCGATCGCGAAGTTCGAATTTCCCGGCAAGGTGTTCCTGGTCACCCTGATCGATCTTCCGTTCTCCGTCAGTCCGGTGATCTCGGGTCTGGTGTTCGTGCTGCTGTTCGGCGCGCAGGGCTATTTCGGCACCTGGCTGATGGAGCATGGCGTCCAGATCCTGTTCGCGGTGCCCGGCATTGCGCTGGCGACAACCTTCGTGACGTTTCCGTTCGTGGCGCGCGAACTGATCCCGCTGATGCAGGAGCAGGGCACCCAGGAGGAGGAGGCGGCGATTTCGCTCGGCGCGTCCGGCCTGCGCACCTTCCTGCGCGTCACCATCCCCAACATCAAATGGGGCATCCTCTACGGCGTTTTGCTCTGTAACGCCCGCGCCATGGGCGAGTTCGGCGCGGTTTCGGTGGTCTCGGGCCATATCCGCGGCGAGACCAACACCATGCCGCTGCTCGTCGAAATCCTGTACAATGAGTACCAGTTTGTGGCTTCGTTCGCGATCGCCTCGCTGCTCGCATTCCTGGCGCTCGTCACGCTGATCGTGAAAACGGTCCTCGAAAGCCATCTCGAAGAAGGACAGACCGCAAGTGACGATTGAAGTCCGTAACATCGTGAAGAAGTTCGGTACCTTTGCCGCGCTCGATCACGTCGATCTCAAGGTTGCGACCGGCGAGCTGGTGGCGTTGCTCGGCCCGTCGGGCTCGGGCAAGACCTCGTTGCTGCGGATCATCGCGGGCCTCGACTGGCCGGATGAAGGCTCGGTGATCTTCGACGGCGAGGATGCGCTGTCGCGCGGCGCCGGCGAGCGCCACGTCGGGTTCGTGTTCCAGCACTACGCGCTGTTCCGCCACATGAGCGTGTTCGAGAACGTCGCGTTCGGTCTTCGCGTGCAGCCGCGATCGATCCGCAAGGACGAGGCGCACATCAGGAAACGCGTGAAGGAGCTGCTCGATCTGGTGCAGCTCGACTGGCTGGCGGACCGCTATCCGAGCCAGTTGTCCGGCGGTCAGCGGCAGCGCATCGCGCTGGCGCGTGCGCTCGCCATCGAGCCGCGCATCCTGCTGCTGGACGAACCGTTCGGCGCGCTGGACGCCAAGGTGCGCAAGGAGCTGCGCCGCTGGTTGCGCCAGCTTCACGACGAGATTCATGTCACCTCCATCTTCGTCACCCACGATCAGGAAGAAGCGCTGGAAGTCGCCAACCGCGTGGTGGTGATGGACAAGGGCAAGATCGAACAGATCGGCACGCCCGGTGACGTTTACGACAATCCGGCCACCGCCTTCGTTCACGGCTTCATCGGCGAATCCATCGTGCTGCCGGTGCAGGTGGCCGACGGCAAGGTCCGGCTCGGCGACAAGGTTCTGAACCTCGAGCCGCGCGACGCCGCGTCGGGTCCGTCGAACCTGTTCATCCGTCGCCATGACGTCTCGATCGTACCGAACGGCAGCGGCATCTTCGAGGGCGACGTCAAGCATGTGCGGGCATTCGGCCCGACCCAGCGCGCCGACGTGGTGCTGCACAACGGCGCGACCGAGACCCTGATCGAGATCGACGCGCCGCGCGACCGCGATCTCAAGCCCGGCGACGTGGTCAGCCTTCAGCCTCGGCGCTACCGGCTGTTCCCCGCCGCGTCCTGATCGTTCTTTTCCGTCATTGCGAGGAGCGCAAGCGACGAAGCAATCCAGCTTTCCCAGGAATGGATTGCTTCGCTTCGCCCGCAATGACGGTTGGGACTGTCGCCGGAATGGCAGGTTCCCCCTAATCAGCGCCGCGTTCACCTTTCAGCCACGGTTGGTGTGCAACAAATGCCGACCATTGGTTGGGGAAGCATATGATACGCGTGGCGGGGGCCATTCTGGCGCTGACGATCCTGAGCGGCTGCGGAACGGGCGGCGAACCGTCCACCGAGCAGCCGGCGTTCTATCTCAGCATGGCCAATGCCGGCGCGAAGCTCGATCCCAATGTCGCGGCCTCGATGATCTCCGGCTATCGGCAGAACAACGGCCTCGGCGCGGTCCAGGTCGACCCCCTGCTGATGAAGGCGGCGGAAGCCCAGTCCCAGGCGATGGGCAGCCGCAACAAGCTCGACCACAATGTCGCCGGTCCGCTGGACAAGCGGATCAAGGCTTCCGGTTTCGACGCCACCAAGGCGGTCGAGAACGTTTCGGCGGGCTATCACACCCTCGCGGAAGCCTTCTCTGGCTGGCGGGACTCGCCGCCCCACAAGGCCAACATGCTGGCCAGCGGTGTCACAAAAATGGGCATCGCGGCGACCTACGTTCCGAATACCAAATACAAGGTGTTCTGGACCCTGATCCTGGCTGCGCCGGATTCCAGATAAACCTTCTGTGACATAACCGCAATTTTCGCCAATTGACGCGGCTGCGAACTGGGGCCACCGTGCTGCAACATATCCAGGGTTCGCTCGGAGAGTGATGCATACCGAAACGAACCTCGGATACGGGACGCTAGGTGAGTGATGGCCATGGATCAGCTTTCCCCCCATAGAGAGACCGCCGTATCGATCCCCGCAGAGGCGGAGCGCGTGCTGGTGCTGCAAGGTGGTGGTGCGCTCGGCTCCTATCAGGCCGGCGCCTATCAGGCGCTCTGCCATCATGATTTTGAGCCGAACTGGATCGCAGGCATTTCGATCGGCGCGATCAATGCGGCGATCATCGCCGGCAATGAGCGCGAAAAGCGGGTCGGCAAGCTCAAGGAGTTCTGGGAAATGGTATCGTCGGGTTCGCCGATGCCATGGGCTCCGCTGGTGCAGAGTGACCAGGCGCGCTCGGTCTTCAACGAGACCAGTGCCGCGCTGATCGCGACATTCGGCGTGCCGGGCTTTTTCACGCCGCGCTTTCCGCCGGCCCCGGTCTGGCCGCCGGGCAGCCCGCAATCGCAGAGCTATTACGACACCACACCGCTGCGCGCGACGCTGGAGCGGCTGGTGGATTTCGACCGCATCAACGATCTGAAAACAAGGCTCAGCGTGGGCGCGGTCAGCGTCACCAGCGGCAACTTCCGTTATTTCGACAATGTCGAGTTCAAGAAGCTGGGCAAGAAAATCGGTCCGGAGCACATCATGGCCTCCGGCGCGCTGCCGCCCGGCTTTCCCTCCATCGAGATCGAGGGCGAGCATTACTGGGACGGCGGCGTCGCATCCAACACGCCGCTGGACTATGTGCTCGATGCTGAAACCAAAACGGATCTCCTGATCTTCCAGGTCGATCTGTTCAGCGCGCGCGGGCCGCTGCCGCAGGGCTTGATCGATGCGGCCGAGCGCGAAAAAGACATCCGCTATTCCAGCCGCACCCGCTTGAACACCGACAAGGCCAAAAGGATTCACGACGCCAAGAAGGCCGTGCGTGAACTGATCGCCAAGTTGCCGGAGAGCTTCAAGGGCGATCCGCTGGTTGCGCAGCTCAACGAAGCAGCGAAAGAAAACACCATCACGGTGGTTCACCTGATCTATCGCAGCAAGACCCATGAAGCCTCGTCGAAGGATTACGATTTCTCGCGGATCGGGATGGTCGAGCACTGGGCAGCGGGTGAGCGCGATGTCTACGCTTCGATGAACCATCCGGAGTGGCTGGAGCGGCCGCAATCCGACGAAACCATGGTGATGTATGACCTGTGCGAAAGCGGGTTGCAGTATATCAAGAAGTAAACAGGAGCGAAGAATGGGTACTCTTTCCGGCAAGACGGCAGTGGTGACGGGTTCGACCAGCGGCATTGGTCTCGCCTATGCGCGGGCCTTCGCGGGCGCGGGCGCGAATATCGTGATCAACGGCTTCGGCGCGCCGGCCGACATCGAGAAAGAGCGCTCGGCCATCGAGAAGGATTTTGGCGTCAAGGCGGTGCATTCGCCCGCCGACATGACCAAGCCCGAGGAAATCGCCGAGATGATTGCGCTCGGTGAGAAGACCTACGGGTCGGTCGACATCCTCGTGAACAATGCTGGCGTCCAGTTCGTCTCGCCGATCGAGGAGTTTCCGATCGACAAGTGGAACATGATCATCGCGATCAACCTGTCGTCGGCGTTTCACAGCATTCGCGCCGCGGTGCCCGGCATGAAGAAGCGCGGCTGGGGCCGCATCATCAACACGGCTTCTGCGCATTCGCTGGTCGCGTCGCCGTTCAAGTCGGCTTACGTGTCGGCCAAGCACGGCATCGCGGGCCTGACCAAGACCGTGGCGCTGGAGCTTGCGACCCACAAGATTACCGCGAACTGCATCTCGCCGGGCTATGTCTGGACGCCGCTGGTGGAGAAGCAGATTCCCGACACCATGAAGGCGCGGGGCATGACCAAGGAGCAGGTCATCAACGACGTGATGCTCGATGCGCAGCCGACAAAGGAATTCGTGACTGTCGAGCAGGTCGCAGCGCTGGCGCTGTTCCTCTGCGGCGACGACGCGGCACAGATCACCGGCGCGAACCTGTCCATCGACGGCGGCTGGACGGCGGCGTAATTATCGCCGTCATTCCGGGGCGCGAGCATAGCGAGCGAGCCCGGAATCCAGATGCTATAAGTTCTGATGTCAGACTGATCGAGATTCCGGGCCCGCGCGAAGAGCGCGTCCCGGAATGACGGTTATGTTGAGAGCGTCTTCTTCCCGAACGCGAGAACGTGAAAGCCGAGGCGGTTTCTGGTGATCCAGAACAGCAGGATCGTCTCGAACACCAGCGCGATGGAGGTTGCGGCGGCAGCGCCGTAACCGCCGAAGCGCGGCACCAGCAGCACGCACAGCACGAGGTTGACCAGGAACGCCAGCGCGTAAGCCAGCGCGCACATGTTCTGGTGACCGAGCATGTTGAGCAGCCGTTCCACCGGGCCGATGGCGGAGCGCACGATCAGGCCGATCGCGGCGACGAACATGATGCCATAACCGGCGGTGAACTGCGGCCCGAACAGCCAGAGCAGCGGCTTCCCCAGCGCCAGCAGCACGGCGGTCGCCGCGACCGAAGGCCAGAACGTCCACTTGATCGCGTGGGCGATATAGGCCGACAGGCGCTCCTTGTCGCCGGAGGCGTGATATTCGCTGAAACGGTGAGCGGTCGTCGCCGACATTGCATAGTGAATGAACGACACCAGCGCGAGCGTCTTCACCACGGCGAAGTAGACGCCGACTTCTTCCGATGACCGGAACTTCTGCAGCACCAGCACGTCGGTGTACGACAGCAGCAGGTAGAAGCCTTCGACCATCATGATCGGCAGCGACACCTTCAGCCAGCTCCGCACATCGTAGGTCTTCGGTCCGGGTTCGACGCTGGCCTTGAGGCGGCGGTTGAGAACGATCAACTGGCCGATCATCGCGATCCACACCGCGGCTGCGCTGGCGATCATCGCCTCGGTCGCGCCGAGATTCATGCCGAGCGCCACCGCGCCTGCGGTGAATCCGATAATCAGCGTCTGCCGTATGATGAACTGCGGCATCAGACCCAGGCGAATCCAGTCATGGGAACGCGCGAGGCCGTCCTGGGTGTTGGCGACGACGAACGCGGGCAGGACGAGACAGCCGATGTAAAGCGGGAGCACGGTCTTCGCATCGATCGACGGCGACAGGATTGTCACCAGACCCGCGAGCAGCAGCGCGATGGTGGTCGACGCGGCCAGCGTCATCCAGCGGCTGCCCGACAGAAAGCCGCGCAGCAACGAAAGCTGTCCGCCGGCACGATATTCGGGAATAATTTTTTGTGCGGACACGGCGATGCCGAAGTCCAGCACGCTGCCCAGCAGCAGCACCCAGGTCCAGACATAGACATAGATGCCGTAGTCGGAGCCGCCCATCCAGCGCGCCAGCAGCACCTGCGAGAAATAGGCGAGGCCCGCGCTCAGCACGCGAATGAGGAACACGGTGCCCGCGAGCCGCTTGGTCAGTGAGGCTTCGGAGGTGCCGGTGAGCACATCGCGCAGCCGCGCGATCAGGCCTGCAGGCGTTGCTTCCGATGCGTTTTCAGCTTCCACCACCGCCACGGCATTCCATCCTTTTCCGCCACGCGGCGGCAGGATGCGCCTTAGCAAGGATTCGTTAAGATTTGGTGGTCGTGACCTCGCCCCGCGAGGATGGAGAAGCGAGATGATACTCCAAGCTGTCCTCACCGGGCTTGTCCCGGTGATCTCGATCAGGTGAGCACGGCGCTTCGGTCATCGAGATGGCCGGGACAGGCCCGGCCATGACAATTGGGAGTCGATTTGCGCAAGGCTGGTCCTACCCCTTGAATCCACCCTCAGCCAGAAATGCCGCTTCCTCCGGCGTCGTGGCTCGTCCCAGTAAGGCATTGCGATGAGGGAAGCGGCCGAACTTGCGGATGATGTCGGCGTGCAGCACCGCCCATTTCAGGCTGTCCTCACCGAGCGGCGCGAACAGGGTGATGCTGCGCTCCTGATCGGCCATGTTCTCGGAATGCTCGAACGGCAGATAGATAAAAGCACGCAGGGCTTTCTCGGTGCGCAAGTCACGGCCTTCCGCGATGGCGCGTGCGGCAACTGCGCGGGCGAGCGGGTCGGTTAAGAATGCGCGCGGATCATTGCGGAACATGTTGCGGGGAAACTGGTCGAGCACGATCGCAAGCGCCAGCGCGCCGTCGTCGGAGTCCTGCCACGCGTCCAGCTTGCCGTCGCAGGCTGCTTCCCACACGCCCATGAAACGGTCGCGGATTTGCTGGTCGAACGCGTCGTCCTTGCCGTACCAGCGATCGTATCCGGCGTCGCGCCAGAACGTGAGGACGTCGGAGGGGGAAGGAAGAATATCGGTCATCGTTCTCGTTTACTCCCTCTCCCCGCTTGCGGGGAGAGAGTTGGGGTGAGGGGCATCTTGAATAGCGGATTCGATCGTCTGCACGACACCTTCAATGTTTTGAAGAATGTCGTTGTTTCAGAACCGCAACACGCGATAGCCGATTTCAGAAAGATTACGATCTCGTACCGCGTCTGTGCCGGATTCGAGGTGCTGGCCGCCGTCCGCTTCTACGATTAATTTCAGTTCGCGGCAGACGAAATCGCAAACGTACCGATCGACGGGCTCCTGACGAACGAACTTGGCGCCGGAGATCTGCCGGTTCCGCAAGTGACGCCATAGTTTTGTTTCGGCGTCTGTTTGCAGGCCTCGCAATTTGCGAGCGATACCGGTGGCTTTGTGATCCGGTCCGCGCATGCGGGCTGCCCCTCACCCGGATCGTTTCACGATCCGACCTCTCCCCGCAGGCGGGGAGAGGTGAAGGATCATCGCCGCCTCAGCTCGCCGCAGCGGCGGCGGCCTTGGGCTTCTCGTCGCGCAGTTCGCGGCGCAGGATCTTGCCGACATTTGTCTTCGGCAATTCCGTCCTGAACTCGACGTGCTTGGGCACCTTGTAGCCGGTGAGTTCGGTCGCTGCGAACTTGATGACGTCCTGCGCGGTGAGGTTCGGATCCTTCTTTACCACGAAGGCCTTCACGGCTTCGGTCGACTTCGCGTCGGGAACGCCGATCACCGCGCATTCGAGCACGCCCGGATGGCTCGCGATCACTTCCTCGACCTCGTTCGGATAGACGTTGAAGCCCGAGACCAGGATCATGTCCTTCTTGCGGTCCACGATCTTGGTGTAGCCGTCCGGCGACATGATGCCGATATCGCCGGTGCGGAAGTAGCCGTCGGCGGTCATCACCTTCGCGGTTTCTTCCGGCCGGTTCCAGTAACCCGCCATCACCTGCGGACCCTTGGCGCAGATTTCGCCGGGCTGGCCGAGCGGCACTTCGTTGCCGTCGTCGTCGCGGATTGACAGCCAGGTCGACGGCACCGGGATGCCGATCGAGCCGGAGAACTTGTCGGTGTCCGCCGGATTACAGGTCAGCGTCGGCGAGGTTTCGGACAGGCCGTAGCCTTCGGACAGCGCGACGCCGGTCACCTGCGTCCACCTGTCGGCCACCGGCTTCTGCACCGCCATGCCGCCGCCGAAGCAGCTCTTCAGCTTGGAGAAGTCGAGCTTGTCGAAGCCGGGCGTATTGAGCAGGCCGTTGTAGAGCGTGTTCACCGCCGGGAAGCTGTTGACCTGATACTTGGACAGTTCCTTGACGAAGCCCGCCATGTCGCGCGGGTTCGGGATCAGGAGGTTCACGCCGCCGGCGCGCACCGCGAGCAGGAAGCACGCGGTCAGCGCGAAGATGTGATAGAGCGGCAGCGCACAGACGATGAAGAGCTGATCGACATGCGGCGGCTTCTTCAATGCAGGTTGCAGCCATGCATCGTTCTGCAGCACGTTGGCGAGAATGTTGCGGTGGAGCAGCGTCGCACCCTTGGACACGCCGGTGGTGCCGCCGGTGTATTGCAGGAACGCGACATCGTCGCCGGTCAGCGCCGGCTTGGCCAGCTTCAGCTTGCGGCCGGCGGCGAGTGCATCGTTGAACGACACTGCGCTCGGGATCGAATAGGCCGGGACCATCTTCTTCACGTTGCGCACGACGAAGTTGACGATCACGCCCTTGAAGCCGAGCAGGTCGCCCATCGAGCCGATGATGACATGCTTGACGCTGGTGTTCGGCAGCACCTTCTCCAGCGTGGTGGCGAAATTTTCCAGCAGCAGGATCGCTTCGGCGCCAGAGTCCTTGAGCTGATGCTCGAGTTCGCGCGGCGTGTAGAGCGGATTGACGTTCACCACGGTGAAGCCGGCGCGCAGGATGGCCGCCGATGCGACCGGGTTCTGCAGCACGTTCGGCATCATGATGGCGACGCGCGCGCCCTTCTTCAGGCCCTTGCTTTGCAGATAGGCGCCCATCGCCGCCGACATTTCGTCGAGGTCGCGATAGGTGATCGACTTGTCCATGCAGATGAAGGACTTGCGGTCGGCGAATTTCTTGAAGCTCTCTTCCAGCAGTTCCACCAGCGACGGATACTGATTGACGTCGATGTCGGCGGGTACGCCGGCCGGATATTGCTTGAGCCAGATACGTTCCATGATGACTCCCCTCAGATGTTTCCTGATGGCCCCCGTCTTGTGGCGGGGTGCTCGGGCTGTGTTCTCAAGTATTGAAATAAGTATTGAGCGAAGCCGCAGGCCATAGCAAGCCTGTGCGTGGTAACGACGCACTTGAGAGGCTCTAAACGCGGGCCTGCGGCGGCTCACGCATGCGGATTTCGCAAAGCACAATCATAGCTGGATGAGCGAGTTAGCCGCGAGGCGCGGTGTCCGGCTTCTGCTGGGCGGCAGGCTTGGCCGCCGGCTTGGCGGCGGGAGCGGCGGCAGGTTTGGCTGCCGAGTTGGCGGCGGGCTTGGCAGTTGCAGGTTTGGCCGCAGCAGGTTTGGCGGCTGCATCGGGCTTCTTGTCGGATTTCGGCGCGCCGGCAGGCGTCACTGCGGCAGCCTTCGGCTTTGGGGCCGCTGCCGCCGGTTTGGCGTCAGGCTTCGCGGCGGGTTTCGCGTCCTTCCTGGCGGCCTCGGCATCCGGTTTGGCGGCGAGCTTTGCCGCCTTGGCGCCCTTCTTCCGCTTCCCCACGGACGCTGCCTGGTTGGCGGCCTCGGCGGCATCGGCTTCCAGAATGGCCGCGCCGGTCCGGGCCGGGCCGGTATAGACGATGACCGGTGTTGCGGCGGCAGCCGGCATCGCGAGCAGGTCAGACACCTTCATGGTTGGCGGCTGAAGCCCGGCCGTGAACATCGACACACCAGCCTCATTATTGCTGCTGTTGTTGTCCGCCACGATATCCGGATCGTCTTCTTCGTTCTCGGCGCCCGGCCGCTTGCGCTTCGGTCCGCACATCTCGTCGCGCAGGTTCGGCGGCGATGCGTCGATCGGAGCCAGCGCATCGACGGTGCCGAGCGAGGGCTTCAGCCACGACAGCTTGTTGCCGCCGAAGCCGCGTTCGAGCAGTTGCGCTGCCTTCGCCGCACGCTGCGCGGACGACTGTGCGCCGAGCACGACGGCGATCAGCCGCCTGTTGTTGCGTGTCGCGGTGGCGACGAGGTTGAAGCCAGAGGCGCAGATGAAGCCGGTCTTCATGCCGTCGGCGCCGGGATAACGGCCGATCAGCTTGTTGAAATTCGCGGTCACGCGGCGGCCGAACTTGATGGCCGGAATGTGCATGAAATATTCGTACTCGGGCAGATCGCGGATGATCGCGCGCGCCAGAATGCCGAGGTCGCGGGCCGAAGTGATCTGTCCTTCCGCCGGAAGGCCGTTCGGATTGACGTAGCTTGTCTGCGTCATGCCGAGCCGCTGCGCGGTCTTGTTCATTTCGGCGGAGAAGCCGTCGATCGATCCGCCGACGCCTTCGGCGATGACAACGGCAATGTCGTTGGCCGACTTCACCATCATCATCTTGAGCGCGTTATCGAGCGTGACCTGCGTGCCGGGCCGGAAGCCCATTTTCGAGGGCGCTTGCGCAGCCGCCGTCGGTGACACGGTCAGCAGCGTGTCGAGCGTCATGCGGCCGTCCTTGACCGCCTTGAGCGCGACATAGGCCGTCATGATCTTGGTGACGGACGCGGGATACCACGGATAGGTCGCGTTCTCTGCCTGAAGCACCTTGCCGGTGTCGGCCTCGATGAGCAGCAGCGCTTCGGCCTGCGCGATGCGCGGCGCGATGACCACCATCAGCATCGCTGCAACGAGCGCAGACGCTCGCAGCGGGAGCAGCCGGAACAGGGCAGGGAGCAACGCCACTACCGGATTCCGATGTTCAAGAGCACGCCTGCGGCGAATGAAACCATGGTCTCCTCGGCGTGTTGCATGCGGGTTGAGAGCAATCGAAATCGCCAAATCAGATGCGCACAATACTTATACCGTAGCGCACCCGTCCGAACAGGGGCTTTGAGGCTCAATCAAGCATGAAATGGGCCAAAATTCGACAATGCCCACACGTTGTTCTGTCATGGCCGGACTTGTTCCGGCCGTCCCGGCGGACGGGGCACTGTGCTCAATTTATCGGGATCACCGGGACAAGACCGGTGATGCACCACAACTTTATGTCCGCGAAACTGCGGTCGGTCGCACCGCCGGTTCCGGGTGAGCACCTTCCTGAACCATGAACTGCGCCCTTGCGAGCCTGGCGAAATAACCGCCGCTGGCCACCAGTTCATCGAACGTTCCGCTTTCGATCACCCTGCCCTTGTCGAACACCAGAATTCGCGTCGCATTGCGGATGGTCGAGAGCCGGTGGGCGATCACGAATGTGGTCCGGCCCTGCATGACGGTATCGAGAGCGGCGTTGACCTTGGCTTCGGTGACCGCATCGAGGGCGCTGGTCGCCTCGTCCAGGATCAGGATTGGCGGATTTTTCAGCAGCGCGCGGGCGATCGACAGGCGCTGACGTTCACCGCCGGAGAGCATGCGGCCGCGCTCACCGGCATTGGTTTCGAATTTCAGGTCGCTGCGTTCGATGAAGTCGAGCGCCTGCGCGCCCTCGGCCGCTGCGCGCAGTTCCTCATCAGTCGCGTCGGGCTTGCCGACCCGCAGATTCTCGGCGATCGAGCGGTTGAACAGCAGCGCTTCCTGGAACACCACGCCGATATTCCGGCGCAGCGCCGCGAGCGTCATGCCGCGAATGTCCATGCCGTCGACCTTGATGACGCCCGACTGCGGATCGAACGCGCGATGCAGGAGGGCAATCGCGGTGGATTTGCCGGCGCCGGTTTCGCCGACCAGCGCGAAGGTCTGTCCCGGCAGCGCGGTGAACGAGACGTCCTCGACGGCGGGACGCTTGCCGTCATAGGAGAACGAGACGTCGTTGAATTCCACGAGGCCGGTGAGGCGGCCGGGATCGATGGCGTCGGGCCGGTCGCGCACCGCCGGCACCGCGTCGAGCACGTCGAAGAATTCGCGTAAGCGAGGCGCTTCCATGAAGACATTGTTGATGAAGCTGACGACCTGTTCGAGCTTCTGGATCAGCATGGTGGCGAAACTCACGAACATCACGATTTCGCCGACGCTGGCCTGTCCCTGACTGTTCAGAATGATGCCGACCACGAAGATCGCCAGAATCGTGATCGTGGTGGATGCGCGGGTCATCACCGCCACCAGCGCCCACCATGACAACACGGGCAATTGCGCCGACAGCAGCTTGTCGGCGACGCCGCGCAGGCCCTGCACCTCGGCTTCGACGCGCACGAAGCTCTGCACCAGCGCCACGTTGCCGAGGGCGTCCGAGGCACGAGCAGCGAGATCGCCGTAATGCTCCTCGACCTCCATCTGCAGGCCGTAGGTCTTGCGCACCACGAGCGTGGTCAGGATGGTGAAAACGACGCACAGGACGAACAGCAGGATCGCAAGCCGCCAGTTGATGTACAGCGACAGCGGCAGCAGCACGACCAGCGAGACGATCGACGCGAAATGCTCGCGGAAGAAACTCAGCCACAGCCGCCACAACGCGTCGGTGCCCTGAAGCATCACCTTCATCAGACGGCCGGAATGCGTGCCGGTGTGGAAGGTAAGCGGCAGTTGCATGATGTGTTCGAAATATCCGGTGAGAACCGCCTGCCGCTGCCGGTGTGCGAGGCGATCCGCCTGCAAGGCGACGAACGCGCTGCAGACGATCGTAAACAGTCCGAATGCCACCCACGCGCCGAGCAGCGGCCATGGTGACGTGATCGCGCCGAACAGCGTGTCCGGGCTCGGCTTGCCGGACAGCACATCGATGATGCGGCCGAACAGCACCGGTTCGGCGAACTGCGCCACAGCGAGTGCCAGGTTGGCAGCAGCGAGAAACCAGCCGAGCCGGGATTCCTTGCCGAGCAATTCAAGAACGCGAATGTAAAGACGGATCAAGGGACAGCCTTAAAGTCTGGCATCAACGAAAGGGCATCATTCTAGCTGGGGATTTGTGGTGAATATAGTGTGCATTTGACGTCCGCGGGAACATGTCAGCGAAAGCATCCGCGCGCGCGGGTTCGCTCATCATCAAATGGATCGGATCGGTTACAAACGGAGAAGAAGATTTAGCGGGATGTTAGGGGGTTTCATTCAGCCTGATCGCGAGCGGGTTTGCCGTTCAATGTGGGTTGAAAACGTTATTGAGGGGCAGTGCCTTGCAAGCAATTTCCAGGATCCCGAGCCGTTATTATTTCGCAATTTTCGTATTGGCCTCTGCCACCCTGTCCTACCAGATTCTGATCACCCGCTTCTTCAGCGTCATGCTGTACTATCACTTCGCATTTGCTGCGATTTCATTAGCCATGTTTGGGCTGACGCGCGGCGCGATGGAGGTCTACGGCAAGCCGGAGCGCTATGCGCCCGAGCGGGTTGGCGTGGAATTCGCGCGCCACGCCTCGTGGTTCGCCATCACCGGCGTCGGCACCATGATCGTCTTCCTGTGCCTGCCGCTCGTCACGCCTGTGGACTATGTGCCGGTCGTTCTGGCCATTGCGACGCTGACGTTCGTTCTTCCGTTTACCGAAAGCGGCGTGTGCATCACGCTGTTGCTGACGCGTTTGCCGTATGGCGGGGGATGGCTTTATGCGGCCGACCTGTTGGGCGCGGCGCTGGGTTGCCTCGGGGTTATCTTCGTCCTGCTCGTTGTCGATCCTGTGAGCGCCACACTGTGGATCGGCGCCTTCGCGGCCGGCGCGGGCTGGATGGTGGTGCGGAACAGCGGCGACCTGCGTACCCTGCGCCTGAGCGGCGCTGTTGCACTTGTGCTCGCGGTCGCAGCGACTGCGCACACCGGGTTTAGCGTTTCCGGCAAAGGTCATCTTGGCGTCGTCTGGGCCAAGGGGGTCGAGCAGATGGGCACGCTGTTTGAGCGCTGGAACACTTACTCGCGGGTGCGCGTCACTGAGCTTGGCGAATCGGCCCCGTTCGGCTGGGGTTTTGCGCATACGCAGACAACCAGGATTGAGCAGAAGCGTCTGGATATCGATGCCGACGCCGGCACGGTCATCACCCGGTTCGACGGCGATATCAGCAAGCTGTCCTACCTCAAGGACGATGTCATCAACGCCGCCTATCTGGTGCAGCCGCAGGCCAGCGTGGCTGTCGTTGGCGTCGGCGGCGGCCGCGATATCCTGTCCGGACTCTATTTCGGCGCAAAGCGCATCTCCGGCATCGAGATCAATCCCGCGATATTTGAAGTCCTGACCGATAAATTCGCGGATTTCTCCGGCCATCTCGATCGCCTGCAAGGTGTGTCGCTGGTCAACGCCGAAGCCCGCAGCTACATCAACCATTCTTCCGATCGATACGACCTCGTCCAGATTTCGCTGATCGACACCTGGGCCGCGACGGCTGCCGGCGGCCTGACGCTCACGGAAAACCGCCTCTATACCGTTGAGGCATGGGATGATTTCTATCGGGCTTTGAATCCCGGCGGGATGTTGTCGGTGTCGCGATGGTACGATCCGAACACGCACCGCGCCGAGTTCTATCGCCTGCTGGCCATCGCATCGAGCGCGCTCCAGCGCAAAGGCGTGCCCGCAGCCGAGCTGTCGCGCCATGTGATCGCGCTGAATGTCGATAACATCGTCACTGTGATTACCCGGCCAGATGCGCTGACCGATGCGCAGTGGCAGGGCGCGCGCGAGAGGCTTACCGCGCAGGGCTTCAAGATCCTGCTGGGTCCCGATGTCACGTTCGACGCCGTTGCGTCGAAGCTGATGTCCGGCACGGCCGACGCCGCTTACTTTGCGTCGCTGCCGGAAAACATCACGCCTTCGACGGACGATAATCCGTTCTTTTTCTTTACAGCCCGCTTCGGCGATTTTGCCGCCAAACCCGCGACGGCTATCGCGAACAACAATGCCGCGATCCGCACGACGCTGCTGCTCATCGTCCTGACGCTGTGCGCCTGCGCGTACTATGTCGTCGGCCCTCTCGTCCCTCTCGCGCGGAAGATGCCGTTTTCGGAACTGGCGCCGCCGGTGGTGTACTTCTGTGCGATCGGCATGGGTTTCATGCTGATCGAAATCTCCCAGATGCAGCGGCTGATGGTTTTCCTCGGACATCCTGTCTATGGACTGAGCGTCGTGCTCTTCACGATTCTTCTCTTTGGCGGGATCGGCAGCGCCACGGTCGGCGCGCAGGCTCCCCGGCCGGTGTCGGTTGCCGTGCGGATTGTTGCCCTGCTGACAACGCTCGTCGTCGCGGGGCTGTTGACCCCGTGGCTCACCACGTGGGCGCGATCCGAAGCAACCGAGACGCGCATTCTGCTGTCGGTGCTGCTGCTGGCGCCTCCGGCGTTCTGCATGGGAATGATGTTCCCGCTCGGACTCAGCATCTGGCGGCGTCACTCCGAGCTGCTTCCTTTCTTCTGGAGCGCCAACGGGATCACATCGATGTTTGCGTCGGTGCTGGGCATGGCCCTGTCGATCGAATTCGGCATCGCCAGGACATATGCCCTCGGCGCCTGCTTCTATGTTGTCTGCGCGCTCATGATCGTATGGAGCCGCAAGACGAACGACGTGCCTGCGGCAGCGCCAATCAGTGAAGTGGAACTGGTGCGCGGGAAAATGGAATCGGTCAGTTGACCGATTGAGTGTCGGACCCGGCGTGCCCGACTGACGATGTCGCCCTCGCGATCGGTCGAGAGCGTGGGGGAACCATCGCAAAATAGCCGACAAATCGGCTGACTCATGCCCCGCTTATTCGTATCCTCTCATTCGCCCTCGGGGGAATGCAGTACGGGGGCGTTCAGCGGGGTCAACTCCAATGCGTCTCGCATGTCGGTTTGCTGTTGCCGCGACGGCATGGTTGCTGATCGCCGGTTTCTTCTTGCTCCTCTCGACAATGGAATCGCAGGCCCAGGCGCCAGCCGGCATCTGCAAGGACTCCGCCGAGTTGACGGTTCTGCCTTCGCCGCTTGCGCCCTGGACGGGCGCACCGCTGCGGGTCATGGTCGTCACCGAGAAGCCGCTCAAGGGCGTGTTCTCGCTGACCGCGCCTGATGGACGCGTGGCGGCGAAGTCATCCGACCGGCACGGCGGCTCGCCGTACTTCTGGCTCGCCGAGATTGCCGCACCGGCTGCGGGCACCTGGCACGCGACGTTGGCGCTGAACGATGGCCCGGCGGAATGCCGCACCATCACGCACGACATCGCCGTGAGCGCAAAGAAACCTGCGCCTGTGCCGGTGACGGCGGCGAGCTTCTGGCAGGTGCGCGGCGGCTGGAACAGCACCACGGAAACATTGTTCGCTGCCTGGATCGAAAAACTGTTCGACGCACCGCCGGACCAGGATCTGTCCTGGAAGGTGTGGCATGAAGTGCTGCACGACCGGTCGCGCAACTTCCTGTTCAATCATCTCGGCCGCGGCGAGGACAATGCGCGCTCTGGCCTTCGCCCCGACTGCGCCGACTTCGTCTATTTCCTGCGCGCCTATTTCGCTTACAAGATGGGTCTGCCGTTCGGCTATTCGAACTGCTCGCGCGGCACCGGCGGCAAGCCGCCCAAGTGCTATCAGTGGTTCGACATCGAGCATCCCGAGGTGACGCGTCCGCCGCCGCCGCCCGAGCCGGACAGCGTATCGGCTGCGCCAGCGGCACCGGCCGCGCCGGCGCCTCGGAGTTTGTTCGCCGGAGCACAGCCCGTCGAAATGCCCGTGCCACTGCCTGTCACGCCGCCGGCGCCGAAGCGCCCGGCGACGTTCGGCGAATATCTCAAGGATGTCGGCGACGTCGTTCACACCGGCGCGGTACGTGTGGCAGGTGCCGACGACAATACCGACTTCTACACTGTGGCGCTGACGGAGCACGCGCTGCGGCCGGGTACGGTCTACGCCGACCCCTACGGGCATGTGCTGATGCTGGTGCATCGTGAGCCGGAGGTTGATGGCAAGCCCGGCGTCTTCCTCGCCGTCGACGCCGAGCCTGATGGCTCGATCACCCGAAAGCGGTTCTGGCGCGGCAATTTTCTGTTCGTCCACGATCCTGCGCTTGGCAGTTCGGGCTTCAAACGCTTCCGGCCGATCGTGCGCGACAGGAACGGCCCGTTGCGGCGGCTGGCCAATGCCGAGATCGCCAAAAATCCGAACTACGGAGATTTCTCACTCGATCCGTCGCAGATGAAGGTCGAGGACTTTTACGATCGCATGGATGACGTGATGTCGCCCGATCCGCTCGATCCCGTGAAGGCGATGTCGGACGCCATCGCAAGCCTTCACGAGCAGGTGAAGACGCGCGTCACCTCGGTGGAAAACGGACGAAAGTATCAGGAGAAGAAACCCGGCGAGATCGCGATGCCGAACGGCCCCTCGATATTCCAGACCACGGGAGCCTGGGAGGATTACTCCACGCCGGCTCGCGATTTCCGTCTGCTGATTGCGATCGATGTGGTGCGCGGATTTCCGGATCGCTTCGCGCGGCGGGCGGCGCGTTACGCGGTGCCGGCCGGCAAGACCATCGAGTCCGTGAAAGGCGAGTTGCAGGGCGTGCTGGCCTCCGAACTCGCCTCGCGAAAAATCACATATACCCGCAGCGACGGTTCGCCATGGACGCTGTCGTTGAAGGACGTCCTCGACCGGATGACGGATTTCGAGATGGCCTACAATCCGAACGACTGCGCCGAACTGCGGTGGGCGGCGCGGGACAACACCGAGGAGGCTTCGACGTGCAAGCGGCATGCGCCGCAGGCGCAGCGCGCGAAGATGTCGTCGGACTATCGCGCCTGGTTCCGCGAGCGGCACTGGCCGACGCGGACTTAGGTCGCGAGCAGGGCGGATAGCGCCGCCGGACGGCAAGGCTATCCGGTGAGGCGCCCGCTTCTCAACGGGCGCAGTTCACTGCGATGAAAGCCGCAGAAACGCATCGCCGAAATCTTCACAGCGAGTGCAGGTGCATTGTCTTTCCGAGGAACCAATCGGGCTACCAGGGTTTGTCCGGCATACCCGAAAACCGGAGACCGCCATGAAACTCGCAAACATCGCTGTGGCTGGGACGGTGATCCTCGCCACGATCAGCGCGGCAGCTTGGGCCCAGCAAGGTCTCACCGGACTGGTGACGAAAATCGACCGGACCAAGGGCACGATTGCGATTCAACAGGAGCAAAGCGGGACAGTCGGAGCGAATACCGGCGGCGCCGCGGAAGAGTTCAAGGCACAGGATCGCGCGTCGCTGGATGCCGTGCATGCAGGTGACAAGGTCACGTACTCAGTGACGGATACCGGTGGAATGAAGACGATCACAAAACTTCAGAAGCAGTAGACCTTCGCATCCGTCACTCAGCTTGATGAAGCCCTGCGCTGCTGCTTCGGAGCCGGTCGGGGCAAGGCCCGCATATCCGCCGGTCCGATCACGCGGCCATCCCGCGCCTTGAGTTCGAGCGGGAGAAACGGCTTCTGCGTATCCTTGTCGACCATGTCGTGGGTGAGTTCGCCCGGCGCGAAGCAGAATTCCTCGCCCCATTGCCACAGCGCAATCAGGACGACGTAAAGCTTCTTTCCCTTCCGGGTGAGGACATATTCCTTGTAGGCCGTGCCGTCCGACGCCGGAGCGGTGGCAAGGATTCCGTGCTCGACAAGTTTTTGCAGCCGGGCAGACAGGATGTTTTTCGCCGTCCCGAGGCTTTTCTGAAACTCACCGAAGCGCCGCTTTCCAGCCAGCGCATCGCGGATGATAAGGAGCGACCACCAGTCGCCGATCACGCCGAGCGACCGCGCAATGGCGCAGGCTGTGCCGTCAAGGCTGGTGCGTTTGCCTTTCACTACATTCCTTGTCTGCGGCGCCCTCCGGGCGGCCCAATCCAAATACCGGTTGCAAACTTAAACCATTTGCATCATGTTGTCATCCGGTTTCAAAATTAAACCAAAACGGCGGATGCCAGGCGGCTTCTGCCCGTTCTCAACCCCGAGGAATAATCCATGAGTTCCGCGCACCTGTTCGCCCCGCTCAAGCTTGGCCGCTACACACTCGCGCATCGCGTCGTGATGGCGCCGCTCACGCGCATGCGCTCGACCGGCAATACGCCGACAGATCTTGCCGTCGAGTACTATTCGCAGCGCGCATCGTCCGGCGGATTGATTATTGCCGAAGCCTCACAGGTCACGCCTTACGGGCAGGGCTATCCGGCAACGCCGGGTGTACATTCCGCCGAACAGATCGCGGGATGGAAGAAGATCACCGACGCGGTTCACGCCAAGGGCGGCATCATCTTCCTGCAACTCTGGCACACCGGCCGCATTTCCCATCCAAGCTTCCAGCCCGGCGGCGTGCAGCCGGTCGCGCCGTCGGCGATTGCGCCGGCAGGCAAGGCGTTTACGCCGTCGTTCGAGATGGTGCCGTTCGAGACGCCGCGGGCGCTGGATACCGGAGAAATTCCGGCGATCGTTGAGGCTTATCGTGAAGGCGCGCGCAACGCGCTGGCCGCCGGCTTCGACGGTGTCGAACTGCACGGCGCCAACGGTTATCTGATCGAGCAGTTTCTTCACAGCAAGACCAATCAGCGCACAGATGCGTACGGCGGTTCGGTCGAAAATCGTACCCGTCTGCTGATGGAAGTGATGACGGCGCTGGTCGAGATCTGGGGCGCCGATCGCGTCGGCGTCCGGTTGTCGCCCTTCGGCGTGGTCAACGATGCGGGCGAAGCGGACCCGATCGGACTCTATAGCCACGTCCTGGCCCGGCTTGCGACACTCAACATCGCGTATGTGCATCTGATCGAATCCCGCAACACCGATGCCGGCGAAGTCGGCGCACCGCTTGCGATCAGTGATCTTCGTCCGTTCTGGCCGGGCACATTGATTCTCGCCGGCGGCTTCATCGGCCCGTCCGCCGATGCGGCGATCCGTGCCGGTCAGGGCGATGCCGTTGCCTTCGGGCGGCACTTCATCGCCAATCCGGATCTGCCGCACCGCCTGAAACTTGGCGCCGCGCTCAATCCGTACAATCGCGCGACGTTCTATGGCGGCAGCGCCGTGGGTTATGTCGATTATCCCGCGCTGGAAACGGCGCAAGCCGCGGAGTAAGCCGGAAGTCGGCGTGATCACAAATTCGCCGAGGCTGGAAGCAGCCTCGGCGAAGGCCTGTATCGGCCTTCTATGATGGAGCTTCGCTGTCCCACAGCGATATGGCACATTCCTTTCAGGGTGGAGACACATGCGCGCATACGTTCTGAAAAAATACGGCGGTCCTGAAGGCTCGCTGTTGATGGATGTCCCGGCGCCCACGCCGGGGCCGCGCGATATTCTCATTGCGGTGCGCGCTGCGGGCCTGAATCCGGTGGATTTCAAGATCCGGCAAGGAATGCTGCGGGTCATCCTGCGCTCAAGGCTTCCGCTCGTGCTCGGCAACGAACTTGCGGGCGAAGTGATTGCCGTTGGCAGCCAGGTCACGCGGTTCCGCGTGGGCGACTGTGTGTTTGCCCGGGTTGCGAAGGACAGTGCCGGCGCATTTGCTGAGCAGGCGTGCGTCGATGAGGATCACGCCGCGCATATGCCCCGGAATCTGGATTTCACATCCGCCGCGGCTGTCCCCCTCGCGGGGCTGACCGCTCTGCAGGCGCTGAGGGATGAACTCCACGTCAAACCGGGACAGAAATTGTTCATCTCGGGCGGGGCCGGAGGGGTCGGCACCTTTGCGATTCAGATCGCAAAATGGCTCGGTGCGAATGTAACAACGACAGCATCGAAGCGAGGTGAAGCGCTCGTGCGCTCGCTCGGCTGTGACGAGGTGATCGACTATACGTCACAGGACATCTCCAGCGTCAAAGAAAGGTTTGATGCGGGGTTCGATCTGATCGGTGGCCAGACCCTGGACCAGATGTTCAAGGTCATGAAGCCGGGAGCGACAATCGTTTCCGTCGCCGCTTTGCCCGAGCCGCAAACCGCGATCAGGGATCTTGGCGGGCGCCGGACTCTTGCCGCCATCTTCTGGCTGTTGAGCTACAGCATCCGGGCCCGGGCCCGGCGTGCGCGCGTCCACTATCGTTATCTGTTCATGCACCCAAGCGGTGCCGATCTTTCGCTGCTTTCCGGACTCATCGAACAGGGGAAGCTGAAGATCATCGTCGATAAAACGTATCCATTTGCGCAGATTGCCGACGCTCTCGGCTACGTCGAAAGCGGACGTGCCAAAGGGAAAGTTGTTGTCACCATCCCATCGTAGACGCGCGGGGACCTGTAAGGACGGGGGCAAGCCGACTGGAGAAATGCAATGCGCACCAGCCTGGCATTATGTCTCTTGATCGCTTTCTGTGTGGCCGGCACCGCTGCCGCAAAAACGCATCGCGCCAAATCGCGGCATGACATCGCGCGTCCCGGTCAGTCTGTTGCGCCCGCCTACGTCACTCCGCGTGGTGGACGGGTCTACCGCGACGACACCGCTCCGGGCGGTTTTCGGAGGGACCACGACGAGCCGGTTTCCTACGACGATCCGTCCAAGTTTGGCGGCGTCTGATTTGCAATCTGAACTGCGGCTCAGTGATCCCGCGCGCTCGCAAAGCCGTAGACGTGTCAGCGAGATACCGTCGGCAGGGCCGCGCGAATGCGCTTCGGGAAATCGAGTGCGTCACCGGCGGCGCGGGCGGCCTCGTTGATCAGGGAGCGCCGCCGCAGTTCGTCGAACGGCAGCGTCGTATCCACCCGGCCCGAATGGTAGAGGTAGCTGTCGATCAGACCGTTCAAAAGATGACGGATGTCGAACCGGCCGGCGCGTCCGGCCGCATTCGCGTAACGCACGATGTTGATCGTGCAGCTGTTGGTTAGCAGATGATAGAACTCTGGCCGGTCGGCGAGTTCGTTGATCCGCGTCAGGTAAATCATAAACAGCCGGCGCGCATCGTCGGCGGAGGTGTTGAGGCGATAGAGATAGACGGGCTCGCCGCGATGGTTGGTGCGCACACCGACGAGGTCGCGCTCCTCGCCCACCACATAGATCAGCTCGAATTGCTTGAACAGGGACGCAACGGGCGCAAAGCCCTCACCGACCTCCGGCCGCGTCTCGATGGAGATACTCAGCGGCGGTGCATTGTCGAAGATGAAGCTCACGAACGTATGCCCGACCGGCCCTTCGTGGAAGTAGGCCACGTAGAAATCGAGGGCGGTCAGGTGTGACAGCCACACTTCGCGCTCCTCCCAGCGCTCCGTGAAATCATTCCGGCTGCGGTAGTCGAAATTGCGCACCCCGGTGATACGCACGCGGTCGCCGTCGATGAATGCCCGCGGCATCACCGCCACTTCCGGCCGCCATGGGCGGTCGTGTGAGGGCGGAATCGATATCCACCACGCGGCCACGCCGAGGAACAGCACACCGAAGACCGCCGGCATGCGCCGCTGACGCGAGAACCAGAGGGCCCAGATCGCAAACACCGCAAAGGCAGCCGCCAGTGCAAGGCGCAGCTCGGTCCATGGCAGGTTTGAAAAATAGATGGCAAGCGCAGCCCACGCGATGAGCACGACGCGGCAAAGAAACCAGAGTCCAGCAATCAACCAGCCGAGGATTCTGGACAGCAATCCGCGATGTGAACTCAATCGGCCCTCGCTTTGATGCTTACTTGGTCTTTATTTCGCCAGTGCGTTTTTGTAGATGACGCCGTCCTTCATGATGATCGTGAAATTCTTGGGATCGGCGACGAGGCTGATATTGTCCAGCGGATTGCCGTCGACCAGCAGCAGGTCGGCAAACGCGCCTTGCTCCACAACGCCGAGCTTGCCCGGATAGGGATTGCGCTTTCCGGACAGCGCCAGCAGTTCGGCATTTGTTGACGTCGCCATGATCAACGCTTCGGCCGGCGTGTACCAGCGCACAAGCGAGGCCAGAATGGCGCCCTGTTGCTGCGCCAGCGCGCGGGAGAACAGCACGTCGGTGCCCCACGCCGTCTTGAGTTTGTACTTCTTCGCCAGTTCGTAAGACCTCGCTATGCCGGGCCAGATCTCATCCGCCTTGGCCCGTTGGACCGACCCCACCGGAAAGCCCAGCCTCAAGGCGTCGGGGAGCGGCTGCATGCTCACCCAGATTCCTTTCTCGGCAAGCAGCTTGGCGGTTGCTTCGTCCATCAGCGTGGCATGTTCGATGCATTTCACGCCAGCCGCAACAGCCCCCTGGATCGCGGCCGGCGTAAAGGCGTGCGCGGCGACATAGGTGCCCCAATTCTCGGCCGCTTCAACTGCGGCGCGCAGTTCGGGGCCGGTGAAGGTGGTCACGTCGATCGGACTGAAGGGTGACGACACGCCGCCGCCCGCCGTCAATTTGACCTGGGAGGCGCCCTGCATGAGTTGTTCGCGGGTGCGCACGCGGACCTCGTCAGGGCTGTCCGCAATCACAGCGCCGCCGATCAGCTCCATGCGGGTGAGCATGCCGCCGATCGTGCGGGGCAGATCGGTGAGCTTGCGGAAATCCCCATGCCCGCTGGTGATCGTGATCATGGCGCCGGACGGATAGATGCGCGGACCCTTGACGATGCCCTCGTCGATGGCTTGCTTGAGACCGAACGCTGGTCCGCCAACGTCGCGAACGGTGGTGAAGCCGCGCATGAGGGTGTCGGTCGCTTCGTCGCCAGCCAAGAGATTGTTGTAGCCGACGTCACCGAACGCCTGCGCCGGGGTCGCCCGTATCAGCATCGCGTGCCAATGCGCGTCGATCAGGCCCGGCATCAGCGTCCTGCCGCCGCCGTCGATGATGCTGGTGGTTGCGCCGCGATCCACCGCAATAGGCGCGCGCGAAATTCTTTCGATCTGGTTGCCCCGGATCAGCACATTCGCCGGATCGGACAACGCAGCGTTTTTGCCGTCGAAGATGCGGACGTTCTGAAAAAGCGTGACTGCGTCGCCGGTCAAGGTGGAAGGAGGGGCCGAGCCCGGCGCTTCCGGCGTCTTCTGCGCCAGACCCGCCTGGCAAAGTCCGATGAAAATCGCGGCCGACACCAGCGATAGACCGCATAGCTGTTTTAGCTTCCGGGCCGTCATCAGGCCACACAACGTGCTCGACTCTTCTTTTGAGTTCATTGTGCGATCTCCTTTGCTCTTTGACTCCAGAACTGAAGCTGATAGCGGAGACTTTTTCGCGAGGGCACAGCATCGATGAGATCGCATGGACCTCGTCATACGCTGTGATCTCGGTCACTGATGCAGCACCCTGTCGGGCAGCTTGAACGGCGTGAACTCTATCATCACCTGCCTGCCCAAGCTATCGCAGGAACGCGAGCTTGCGATAGCTCCCGGACCTGGTGGAATGTCTGTCGATAGGAGAAGATGTGATGGGCCGTTATCATTCAATTTAATCTGCAAGTACGCAGCTTAGTTGAGCTTCCGCGCGCTCGCGGGCGGCAAAAAGCTGTCATCGAAAATGTCGCTGACCGACGGACGCTTGCGGAGTTCGTAGGTGTCGGCGATCTGGCCGACGCCAATATCGAAGCGGACGGCGTCGATGCCGCCAAGCCCGTTTCGCTTCACCTCGTCGGTGACGATGTTGTCGTGAACGACTGCGCGCAGCCGCTCGAGTTCGAGTTCGCGTGAGCCGCCGCTCATTTGCGTAACAACCTCGTCGGCGGCACGCACCGGCTCCTTGATCGCGAGCCGCAGGCCAGCGATCGTCGCGCGCACGAATGCTTTCACGGCGTCCGGATTGGCGGCGGCGTATTTCGGGTTGACGATCAGCGCGTGTCCATAGACCTCGCTGCCGAATTCGGAAAAGCGAAGCACCGCAAGATCGTTGGCCGGAACGCCGCGGTCGCGCAGATTGATCGCGGAAAGGAACGAGAATCCGGTGACGCCGTCGACCTGACCGGCGGAGAGCATCGGTTCGCGCACCGCGGCGCTGATTTTCTCCGTCCGGACCTTGTCGAGCTTGATGTCGTTCTTGCGTGCAATGGTCGGCCACATCCGCGCGGCGAGATCGCCGTCCACCACGCCGATGGTCTTGCCGTCGATGTCAGACATGGTCGCGATGCCGCGGCTCTTGCGCGCGATGATCGCGTAGGGCGCCTTGTTGTAGACGACGAACACCGCCTTGATCGGCAGGCTGCCTTCCGTGTCGCGATAGCGAATGAGCGCGTTGATGTCCGCCAGCGCCATGTCGCTGTTGCCGGATGCGACGCGTGCAATGGCATCCTGTGATCCGGTCGCGGCATCGGTAGTCACGTTAAGACCTTCCGCACGAAACAAGCCCTTGCTGGATGCGAGGATAAATGGTGCCGCCGAGCCATCGATCGGCCGGTCGAACGAAAAGTGCAGGGCCGACGCAGCCACGCCGGGCATCGCGCCGAGGAAGGGCGCGCACAGGAGCGCGATCAGCAGCGGGACGATTTTATAGAGGATGCGGTCCGGATTTTTGGGCATGCGCGGCACTTGGTCTTGGGAAGCGTGGGGCGGCTTTTGAGCATCGGCTGTGTTGGTATGATGACAAGCACACAAGGCGGCGTCCGTCACCTTTTGGCCCTTTCCGCGCGGGTTTGCCGCAGTTCTGTCCTTTGCCCTTCAGCTTGCATTCAGGTCCGGGAACCCAATGTAATAAAAAGGGTTATCCGTCGACTGGTCATTCAGGCCAGGGATGGCCTGTGAGGACGTTGAAATGTTCGTTCGTAAGACTTTGCCTTCACGCTTCAGCCGAGCTGTGGTTCTGGCGACGGCTGCCGCGCTGGTTTCGACACTAGTTGTTCCGCCTGTCGCTCAGGCGTATCCGCTCGCTTCATCGGCCGCCAAAACCTCGTCCGCCGAGCCCGCGAACGCCAGCGAGGCGACCGATTTGAGCGCGCGCGCCCGTCGCCGGGTCGTGCGCCGCAGCTATCGCAACAACGCTGCCGGAGCCGCTTTCATGGGTCTGGCGCTGGGTACGGTCGGCGCCATCGTCGCCGAACAGCGCCGCCGCGACTATTATCGCGACAATTACTATTACGGCGGTGGACCCTATTATGGTGGCCGTTACTACGGTGGGCCGGCTTATTACGGCGGCAATCCGTATGTCGGTGGCGGCTACTACGCCGTCCCGCACTACTGAGCGTCGGACCAGTCACGCTGCGGTCATCGGCCTCGCCGGGAGGAATCCCGGCGATTGCTTTTTGGAGCATTTTCAGCCAGTTGGGGCGGCGTTAACACGCTGGCGAGGGTTTTGATCTAGGTTCGAACAATGAGTGATTCGCTAGAACGGCTTTATCACGCAGTTATCGCGGCCAAGGATCTCGATCCGGCGACGTCGCGTACCGCACGGCTGTTTCAACGCGGGCCAGCTAAAATGGCCAAGAAACTTGCCGAAGAAGCCATCGAAGTCGTGATCGATGCCGTCAATGGCGACTCCGACGCCGTGGTCCGGGAAAGCGCCGATTTGCTCTACAACCTGTCGGTTCTCTGGGTGGCGGCAGGTGTTCGCCCGGAAGATGTGTGGGCCGAAATGGATCGCCGTGAGCGGGTCCAGGGCATCGCCGAGAAGCTGCCCAAGGTCTATGCGGACAAGCCGGTGCAAAAGGCTGTTGCCGACAAGCCTCGCGCTGCCGCGAAGGCGCCGCCGAAAATCGCCGCGGCGGCCCCGGAAAAGGTGGCTCGGCGACCAATTGTCGCGCTTCAGGGCGGCCGGCTCAAGAAACGGCGCTAATTAGCCGCAAAATTACACATTTCCATACATGGACAAATCGGCTGGACGGTGGTTGATCGCGCCATGCTGAAACGAATGTATGACTGGTGCATTGCCGCCGCCGATAAACCTTACGCCCTCTGGCTGATGGGCGCTGTGTCCTTCGCGGAAAGCTCGTTCTTTCCGATTCCGCCGGATGTCATGCTGATCCCGATGTCGCTGGCGCGGCCGCAGAAGGCGTGGCTTTACGCGCTGGTCTGTACGGTGACGTCGGTCGCAGGCGGCGTTGTCGGCTACGCCATCGGCGCGTTGCTTTATGACTCCGTCGGACAGTGGCTGATCAATCTCTATGGCTACGGCGACAAGGTGGAGGCGTTCCGCGCGTCCTACGCCGAATACGGCGCATGGATCATCCTGCTGAAGGGCCTGACGCCGATCCCCTACAAGCTGGTCACCATCACGTCCGGTTTCGCCAATTACAACCTTCTGCTGTTCATTGTCTTTTCGGTCATCGCGCGTGGCGGCCGATTTTTCATCGTCGCGATCGTGCTTAATCGCTACGGCACATGGATTCGTGAAGTCATCGAGAAGCGCCTTGGTCTTTGGGTCGCGATATTGGCCGGCGGTCTGGTGCTCGGCTTCATCGTCGCGTTCAGGCTGTTCTAGGAATTATTTTCAAGCGAAGCGGCAGCGGTTTGCGTGACGAAACACGCCGAACATAAAGCCTTTTCCCCTCGGCAAAGGCGGGCTACGCTCAAGTCATGTCCAATCACTCCAGCGATTTGTTTGTAGACGTTCGGGGACGCATTGTCCTGATCGCCATGCTCACAGCCGTGTTTGGAACGACGGCGGCGTGGTCGCAGCAGGCGCACCCGCAGCCTCAGATCGCGCCGTCGCAGCAGGCAGCTCCGCCAGAGCCTCCCGCGCCGCCACCCAACAATCCGGGACTGGTCGAGGAGATCGGCAAGTTACTGAAGGACTCGGCATCGGGTCTGACGTCGACGCTGCCCAGTCCGGGCCGGGCGCTCGAAGGTCTGAATTCCAGCGCCAAGGATGCAAGCGACAGTTTGAAACGGATCGCACCCCCGTCCGGCCAGACGATGGCCAGCGGGCGCACCCTTTGTCCGCCCGCGGCCAATGGCGCGCCGGACTGCAAGCGCGGGGCAGACCAGCTCTGCAAGGAAAAAGGCTACGCCGAGGGCAGGAGCGTCGATATCGAATCCACCCAGAAATGCTCGGCAAAATCATATTTTTCGGGACAGGGTGCGTGCCGGACAGAAAATTTCGTCACCCGGGCCGTCTGCCAGTAAACGCAAGCCTCTTTCAAGAAATGGCTATAGCCCCTAAGACCGTGGCAAGTGCTGCGGCCTTGGTGCTCGCGCGTGTTTCATTCTGCGGAAGAGGATTTTCCGATGTCGATGCCCGCCTTGTTCAAAAATCGTCTTTCAATTCCGGCGATCGGTTCGCCGTTGTTCATCGTGTCGGGACCTGACCTCGTCATCGCTCAATGCAAGGCAGGAATCGTCGGCTCGTTTCCGGCATTGAATGCCCGTCCTGCTGCGCTGCTGGACGAATGGCTGCACCGGATCAAGGAAGAACTCGCGGCGCACGACAAGGCGCATCCGGACCGTCTGTCCGCGCCGTTCGCGGTCAACCAGATCGTTCACAAGTCCAACAACCGTCTCGATCAGGATCTTGCGGTTTGCGAGAAACACAAGGTGCCGATGGTCATCACGTCGCTCGGCGCGCGTGAGGAACTCAACCAGGCAGTTCATGCCTGGGGCGGCATCACGTTCCATGACGTGATCAATCAGAAGTTTGCGCGCAAGGCGATCGAGAAGGGCGCCGACGGCCTCGTGCTGGTGGCCGCGGGCGCAGGCGGTCATGCCGGTGCGATCTCGCCGTTCGCGTTCGTGGCGGAGACCCGCCAGTGGTTCGATGGCCCGATCGCGCTTTCGGGCGCCATGGGCACCGGCCGCGCCATCCGCGCCGCCCGCGTTCTCGGCGCCGACTTCGCCTATATCGGCTCGGCGTTCATCGCGACGCTCGAAGCCAATGCTCCGGAAAATTACAAGCAAATGATCGCGTCATCGTCCGCCGACGACATCGTCTATTCCAACCTGTTCACCGGCGTGCACGGCAATTATCTCAAGCCGTCGATCGTGGCCGCCGGCATGGATCCCGACAATCTGCCGGTATCCGATCCGTCGAAGATGAACTTCGGCACCGACGCCAGCGGCGAACGCAACAAGCCGAAGGCCTGGAAGGAAATCTGGGGCAGCGGACAGGGCATCGGAAGCATCGACAAGGTGCAGCCGGTTTCCGAACTCGTGGCCCGCCTCAAGAAGGAATACGAGGCCGCCATCGACCCGCCGCTCTGACTGGCAGATATCGCGTTGCCTGTACCGGCTACCACGATGGAAGCGGTCTTCCGCGTCGAGGGTGATCGCGTGTTCACGAGCGAGCATGCGGGGGGGCCGTGGCACCCCAGCATGCAGCATGGCGGCGCGCCATCATCCCTCGTTGTTTGGGCAGCAGAGCGAATCCCGACGCCGCAGCCGATGCATGTCGCACGGCTGACCATCGATCTGATGCGTCCGGTGCCGGTGGCGCCGCTGACCCTCGAGACCGAGGTGGTTCGCGAGGGGCGCAAGATTCAGCTCTGTGCAGTTCGCCTTTTCGCGGAGGGCGTGGAGGTTGTGCGCGCCACCGTTCTCAAGGTCAGGGCGCTGGCGATCGACTTGCCCGATACCGTGCCGGCGGTGCCGCTCGATGTGCCGGGTCCAGAGGCCGGCCGGGATGAGCCGCAGGTTTCCAACAAATTCCTCGCCGGCGTCTCCATGCGCGCGGTGAAGGGCGGCTTCCTCAGGCTGGGCCCCGGTGCGATCTGGTTTCGTCCCAATCGCCCGATTGTCGAAGGATCATCCATATCGCAGGCGATGCGCACGGTTCTTGCCGCCGATTGCGGTAACGGCGTCGGATCGGTGCTCGACTTCAAGAAATGGACATTCATCAACGCCGACCTCACGGTGACGTTCGCGCGTCCGCCAGTGGGCGACTGGATTCTACTAAACTCGGAGATGATGTTGGGCGCCGATGGCGCAGGGCTCGCGGTCTCGCGCCTCGGCGATGCTCAGGGTTACTTCGGCTCGGCGATACAGTGTCTTGTGGTCGAGCCCCGCTGAGCAAAGCGGGCAGACGTGCGTCCTGGATCAGTCGACAATCCGCGTGAGCACCGCTTTGAACGCGAGGCTCGGAAACTCGGCCGCTGTTCCTTCGCAGATCGCAAAGCTACCCTTCACCGTTCCGTTGAAACTGATCCTGACCTCGTCGAAACCGAACACCGAAGGGTGGGTGGAATCCTGCGTGTGCCGGATGCTGGACACGTTGCCCACGAACGATGGGCCATCCTGGGTGTAGGATCCCGTATATGCGAAAGCGGAGCTTCCGCCCCGGAGCTTTCCATTCTCGGCATGGATCACGCCCAAGGCTTTCCCTCGCGGCGTTTCAAATTCCACTTTGTACAGGCCCTGAAGCAGAGGTTTATCGGAGGCCGCTGTCGGCTGCGGGCTGGTCTGGTGTTGCATGCGCTGTCATTCCGGTATTGCCGCTGAAGTCAGGCCTTCGAGCGTGACGCCTTGTATCGTCGGTAGTTTGTGTTCGCGCAGTCAGAAGAAGCATAACGTCACCGGAGGGTCTCTCCGATGGGCCGGACTTTAGACAAAAGCCTAGTATAGAGGTCTTGGTGCGCCACTCCGAATAAAACTGCGAACTCGTATATCATTGTAATTGCTATGTAATTTATCATCGCTGGTCGTTTGTCGTGTTTAACGATCCCCAAATCTCGAAAGATTGCTACGGCAGCCGCTCCACGGTGGCCACCAGTCAATTGGTATCGGCAGTGAGATGCCAGTAGCGGAGCTGCGACACCGGATCGGAGCGCCCCGCTATAACTGCGGGACACGGAGGGGCGATGGGAACGGCGGCAACTTCCGAGGTCATGGCGGCCACATCGGTCATGGGGTTTTGTCTTTTGACTGTATAGACTGGGTTCTCGGAAAAGAAAGATACCGCCCCCGGGGCGCCGATAAAAAGCAAGTCGAGGGAATTCTTGGTGATCTCGGTACGTTGACCAACCCCGACGTGATCTCTTGCTGCGCCGCGCCGGTTAGGTCAAAGCTTTCCCAATGGCATCCAGCAGAACCTGACCCGCGAACGGCTTGCGCAAATATGCTATGCATCCGGCGTCCATTGCCTTATCGCGCATATCCTTGTCGTCGCTCCCGGTCATGAAGATGACGGGCCGCTTCGATCCCGATGCCGCAAGCCGGCGCTGCAGCTCGATTCCCGAAATTCCCCCAAGCTGAATGTCAAGCAGCAAGCAGGTTGCCATCTGCACGCTGTCACTCTCAAGGAACGCCTCGGCCGAGGCGAACGTGCGGCTGTCGATGCCGTGGTGCGCTAACAGCCGCGCCACGCTCTTCAGAACGCTCGCACTGTCATCAACCACGATCACGAGTGTTGGCCGCGTTATCACGTCCGTCTCCAGCCCCGAAGCGTATATGGCATCGGGGTGTCGGCCAACCCTTGATCTGGATCAAAACTCTATCGCCTGCGGTACGGGCTTCTGCTTGCCCGCTTGCGCAAGCGGTCAACCCCGCCGGCACGGTCATCGGCGTCGAGCCGAGCCCGTGCGCGATCAAGGACGGTGACATATAGCAATGTCCTTCTGGTCGAGTCGCGCGCAGAACGCCCGGCTTGCCACTGCTCCGGACGATTAGAGCGGCGCTCGGCCAAGCCGCCATCAAAGATGCATTAGCGGTCGATACCTGATCGTGTCCCCGGGCGTGGCGAACTGGCGGCGGCACCGCGTTCGCCGGCCAGAGCCGGGCAGCTGGCGATTGCCGGAAGGTTGGCGATTGGATCACCGCTCAAAGGGGCGATGGTTTCCAGCGTCAGTAGCGGCGGACGGCCCATTCATCGTTCTGTTCGAGCAGGATCGCGTCGATGAGGCGAACGATGGTGTCTTCGTTGGGAAGATGCCGACCACCTCGGTCCGCCGCTTGATCTCGCCGTTGCTAACCCATGCAATGTCTTTGCTGCGCCGCACGCTTGATCCGCGGCACTCCATTCAGACGGCAGTTTACACCGATCCTTGGCCGCCATTTTCGCGGGCGATCTCCTTCAATGGGGCGTACCGCAACGTCACGTAGGTCACGGCGCTCAGTATCGCGGCAATGTCGTACAAGCCATAGCCGACGGCCGCTCCGAGCGCGCCTGTTGACCACAGGCTGGCGGCTGTGGCCGTACCCAAGGCTTGCGTCCCGTGTTTCAATATGGCGCCCCCACCAATGAAGCCGACCCCCGTAATCAATCCTTCCAAGATGCGCGCCTGGCCGATGGAATCTGCGCCTAGGATACGGATTGCGACCAGCACAAAGCCGCAGGCTGCCATTGCTACAAGTGGAAAAGTCCGGATGCCAGCGCTGCGTTCTGCCCGCTCTCGATTCCAGCCAATCGGGAGTGCAAGCACGTACGCTATTGCGAGGTTAATGAGATGGGATAACATCTCCCATCCGCTTATGGCGATCATCATACGAGGCAATATAGCGCAACCTTTCGGACTGCGCACGAATCTTTACTGGACCCTCCACCTCTGATCAGTCCCGGGTCTTGAAGAGCCAATGAAGATCGCAAGAAGCGTTTCCATATCCGAGGCGTTAAGGGATAAAAACTCGACCAATGAATTCTGCGGCAAAGTTGCTCTCGTTTCTCCTTAGCTAAAAATTTGGCGGCAACTCGACATATCTCCCGTCCTCCCAAAGGTTTCTTGGCCGGCCAAATCTTGCGGATCGTGATACGTGCAACACGTTCTCACGAAGCTGCAGTTGTGATAGGCTTCAAAAGAAACCTTGTCGGGTGGAGCACGATTGGAAGCGATATTGGCTCGCGGGCTTCGGACCGCACCGCCACTCTTTGCCGGATAGGTGCAATGGCACTTCCAAATTGTGGAAATTGATCAGCTGAATGCGGCAATGGACGCTTCAGCACCACACAAGGAGAGCGGTACCGCTCATCAGTCGCGCGATGCCAATTTGCATCGTCAGCCTACGGGGGCTCGGTTGCGCACGGCCAAGACCAGGCATCTGCCGCCGAGCGGCATGACCGGGCTTTGCTAGATCGTGCTCGCACGCTTGATGAGCAGGTGACGAACGAAGCAAAGATTGTCAGAATGCTCACTACCAGCCGTGGTGTCCACCACCATGACCGCCTCCGAAGCCGCCGCCATGGCCACCACCGAAGCCACCGTGGTGGCCGCCGCCGAAGCCAAAGGTAACGGCCGGTCCACCGTAGCCGTAGCTACCGTAATAGCTTGGCCCGTAGTCGTAGTAGCTCGGCCCATATCCATAGCTTGGTGCGGCGTAAACGCGTGGGCGGGTGCGGTAGCAGCGGCCGTGGCGATCGCATACCAACCGAACCTGCTCCAGGTTCGAAGGACCCGCAACCAGTCCCATCGGAAGGGCTGCGGCCGACCCCATCGAAAATGCTGAACCGCCGAGAGCTGCCAAGCCCAAAAGAGCATATCTAAGTTTCATGTTGATCTCCTATGTTTTGAAAACATGGCGGAAGAATAAAGGTTCCGGGATGAACGACGGATGAGCGCGATGATGAAATCGCGGTAACCTTCGAATCTAGCGTTTGTGACAGCGGCCCAAGGAAACTGGTTCGAATACACGCCAGCGTTCAGCCGAGCTCCAAAACTTTATCTTCGATTAAAGCGGTCCTGAACGGCGTGCATCACCATCGACAAAATCGGCTCCGGCTGTTCCGGGTCGAGGAGTTCTCCCTCGCGAAGCGGCTTTCCGTGTGCCTCGGAGATCTCTAGCGGCGCAAGCGTGCGGCCAGAATCGCGCCGGAAGCTTTCGACGACGCTGATGAGAGAGCCGTTGGCGCGCGATAAAGCGGCCGCAATTGTGGCTGGATCTGTTGCAAGGTGCTCCGACAGAAGACCGTTGCGGATTGCAGTGATGCCCTCCGATACAGATGTTTCGTCGGCTGCGCCTGAACGCGCTTCGATGGCGAGGTCGCACTCCGTATCAAAACCCATTGACCGATTGTTAAGGTTCGCGGACCCGATCCGCAGCAAGCGATCGTCGATGGCAAGCACCTTGGCATGGACGTAGATCGGCGCGCCGTTTGCCGTCACCGGGCGGTAGATCCGAAACCGCCCGTGCCGGTCGGCTTCCCGAAGGTATCCGACCAGTCGTTCGCGGGCGGCGCCCATCACCTTCTCCTCCACCCACCCGCGGGCGCGCTCGGAGTTGATGACCACGATTTCCGGCCCGTCCGGCTCGTACAGACGCGCCGCGAGCGCCTCGCCGATGCAGCGCGCGGCAAAATATTGGCCCTCTATATAGATCGCACGCCGCGCAGCGGCGATCGTCGCCAGATGCAGCGCCTCGATCTCCCGCACGCCAGTCCGGCCGTGATAATTTGGCTCGGTCCGGGCGATACCGACCTCCACATCGCGTAGCAGAGGCTCCAAGCCCCCTGGCCAGAGATCGATGCCCTCTTGTGGGGGCGGCTCGATCTGCTCGCCAGTGGCCCTGCGCCAGCGTTCGCGGGCAAGGTCCCCCAAGGCCGCCGCCGCTGGACCGTCCACCGCCATTGTCGCATCGTGAAAGGCGCCGTAGGCTTGCCCGGAGGGTCGCACCCGCCGCCGATCCCCGTCCCTGTGATGGCGCGTGTCCCAGCGGTCGTTCGTCATGTCGATGCCGCCGCAGAACGCCAGCGTGTCGTCGATGACGACGAGCTTCTGATGGTGGGCTGCACCGGCTGGATGGGCACTATCTAACCGGAACTGGAAGCGCTTACTGGTCACCCAATTCAGCAGGTAGAGGGGTGTCGCGCCGCGAACAAGGGTTCCGATCAGACCCAGGTTCCATTGTAGCACGCGCACGCATAGTTTGGGGCGACGCTCGATGAGAGCGTTTAGGAACGGACCCAATTGGTCCGGAAAGCCAGGAAGGGGCGCGTCAGGGTCCAGCTTGATGCGGGTATCGAACTCCCAGCCGATAAAAAGGACGGAATGGCGCGCCCGAAGCAGGGCGTCTCGAACCAGCCTGAAATAGGGAGCAGCATCAATAATGGGGGCCAGTCGGGCAGCGCGCTCCAACCGCCAACAGGTCACGCCGGGCTGGAGCAGTGGAGCAGTCTCCCGTACGGCGGGGGCGACATGTTGCACATGATGTTCTGAGGTGGGGGTCTCTGTCATTAGCCGCTATAACCTCGCCTGTCTTCTCGATAAAGCTCGTCCTGCAATGGAACGCATGATGATCCCGTCGCGTTTGGTTTGTTCCCAACGGTATCGTCAAAGGAGGCCAACCTGTTTGATTGGATAACCCAAGCCGTCGAGCGCGGAGGGTATCTTGGCATCTCCCTTCTCATGTTGGCCGAAAACATTTTTCCCCCTATTCCCTCAGAGATCATCATGCCACTGGCAGGGTTCATCGCGGCGCGCGGGCAACTCAGCCTCATCGGCATTGTGTTGGCCGGTACGATAGGATCGCTTGCAGGAGCGCTTTTCTGGTATGGGGTGGGCCGGTGGATCGGGCCTGAGCGTCTGAAGAACTTTTCGAGGCGGCATGGACGTTGGCTTACCTTGAGCCCAGCGGAGATTGACCGGGCCAGCACCTGGTTCGCGCGCCGCGGTCGGACGGCGGTCCTGGTAGGCCGGCTCGTGCCGGGCGTGCGTACGCTGATCTCGGTGCCGGCCGGTGTAGCCGGTATGCCGCTTGGCCCCTTTCTCCTCACCACGGCCCTTGGAACCCTTCTTTGGACGGGGCTTCTCGCTACGGCCGGTTATGTCCTTGCCGAACGTTACCGGGACGTAGCTGGGTGGATCGAGCCGACCGGCAATGCCGTCCTGATTCTGGCGCTCGGAGTTTATGGCTATCGCGTCTTGACTTTCGGAAAACCGACCCGGGAAGTTCCCTGAGCGTCGCCAGCACGGAGCTGCTCACATGTATTCATCCCAAAAACAGCAGTTCGGTTCACAAAGGAGTTCCACTTGAGACGGTTTTTGATCCTGGTCGCAATCGCGCTGTTGGCGACCGCGCCGGCCGTTGTGTTCCGCCTCCTTGGCCTGCGTCCAAGCCCCGTCGCCGACGCGGCAATTTTCGGCGTTGCCATTCTGGCGGCCGGCTTTTTGCTGTCTTGGGGCGCCGAAGCCGCCGAACAGCACATTTCGCAGGGCCTCATCCTCGCTGTCGTCGCGCTCGTGACCGTACTGCCGGAATACGCGGTGGATCTCTATTACGCCTACCAGGCCGGGCGTGCGGGCCCGGAATCGCAGTATGTCCACTATGCCGCCGCCAATATGACGGGAGCCAACCGCCTGCTCGTAGGCCTGGCGTGGCCATTGATGGTCCTTTTGCACTGGATCAAGGACCGGCACCGCTCGGTTGACCTCGCCCGCTCAAACGCCGCTGAAATTGGGTTCCTCCTCCTCGCCAGCCTTTACGCCTTTGTCATCTTGTTCAAGGGCCGCATCACGCTGTTCGACTTCCTCGTGCTGGCCGCGATCTTTGGCGCGTACGTGTGGCGCGTGCGCAACTTGCCAAAAACCGACAATCCAGACGAGCAGGAAGAACCCGGACCCGCCGCCGCGCTGAACAAGCTCTCGCCGGGCAAGCAATGGGCGGCGATGGGCGGTCTGGTCGTGGTAGCTTGCGCCGTCATTCTGGCAGCCGCCGAGCCCTTTGCCGAAGCCATGGTGGAGACCGGGCGGGTCATCGGGATCAATGAGTTTCTGCTGATCCAGTGGCTGGCCCCTCTCGCCAGCGAGGCCCCTGCGGTATCGGTTGCTGTGCTGTTTGTACTCGCCAACCGCGCCGGCAATGGGCTAACCGCGATGATCAGCGACAAGATCAACCAGTGGACGTTGCTCGTCGGGATGCTGCCGCTGGCGATGAGTGTTGGAGCGGGCGTCGCTTCTGCGCTGCCTCTCGACGCCCGGCAAAGCGAGGAATTCTTCCTCACGGCGGCTCAATCGCTGTTCGGCCTCGCGCTGCTGTTGCGTCTGCGCCTGACCATTACCTCGGCGCTGGCGTTGGCAGGTCTGTTCAGCGTCCAGGTTTACCTCGCCTTCCACTTTAGAAACGATGAGGCCCGGACCATCGCCACGCTAACCTGGCTGGCCTGGGCGTATCTAGGCCTTTCAGCGATCCTTTTCTCAATCAATGGCAGACGGCTGATTGGTATTCTAGGAACGGCGTTCCTCACGCCGTCCGCGGCAATCCAAGCCGCGGGGCCTCGCGACCAGAAGGCGCCAGCCGTTGATCGCCTGTCCGGCTGAGCGATAAGACAAACTGAGCTGTGATATCCGCGTTTGAACCACGTCGCGCGGCGTATCGTCTCCCTCTATCCGAGACGGGTAACGGGCACCGAGGGGCGTGCAGATCGATGGATGACGAGTTCTTCAGAACACGAGGAGGAGAAATTTTAATTCGCTTGAGGACCTTTTCATTTGCGGAACCTTCATGCCCGACAGATGTTGCAGCCTCTCATAACGTCGGAGAATAAAATGAAGAAATTAGTTTATCTCATGAGTGCGTTTGTTGCCATATCGATCGCGACAACCCGCCTTGCGGCTGCCGACCCGGTGGTCCGGTCCGGCCACGATAGCCCGCGTGCGGAAATGCGGGGCCATGGAGGTGGTTACGCCAATCGAGGTATGCAGCGCTCATGGAATCGAGGCCACAACCAGCCTGTTGTGGTCGTGAAGCCGGGGCATCGCCGTCGTCACTAATGCTTCAATTCCGCGCATCTCTCAAGATGCCGGGTGGCCGGGCGCATGAGCAAGGTCCTCTTCCAAATGCGCCCGGCCGACTTTCTTTCAGCCCGAACGCCCGCCATTGCTTTCACGCGCCAAGACGAACAATCTCATCATAGATGTTGTGTGCTTCCCTACTGCGTGCCTGAACGTTACCAGTTCGTCAGCGCGGTAGTTTACCCCCGTGCATGAACACGTTCGCCGGCAGTTAAAATACATCGGCGGGTGTGCCGTTATAATTTCTGGCTGCACCTTAAGCAAGCACACGGCTGACACCTCCTTTTCAATTCAATTCAATTTTGCAGCGGCGGCGGGGCCTCGTTCGGCTTCGTCGAGCATTCGCAATCCCAAATCTATGGCGTCGCGAAGATTAGTTGCGGCCGCCTTGGTGCACCTCAAACGTCCGGTCGTCAGGATTTTGACTTCAACCTCTCCACCCGGTGCCGGAGTTAGAACGCGGGCGGCAAGTTCAATCTGCAAACAGCCACCCATGGTGCCGTGCACAGGTACGACGTCAAAGTAAATGAACGGCGCGGTGGTCAAATCCTCATAGTTGAAATGGTCAGCAGACTGCTTGGTCCTTTTAGGGCCAGACATTGAAGAGCTCCTGCCGTTTTGCCTTGCATCTGGCTTACACCACGTTCGTGCATTGGCCAAATCCCCGTATTCTTGGGCTCTGCGCGTCAGTTCTGATCTTGGCGCAATTGCGAATTTCGAATAGGATCGGAGCGATTCGACGAGAAGAGGTTCGGGTGGTCGGAGAAACTACGCTCATCAGCCTCTCACGATTGATGGCGCTCCGGCGTCGGCTGGATGTTGCCGCAAACAACGTGGCGAACAGCCAAACGACGGGCTATCGTGCCCAGCAGCTCTCCTTTCAAGAGTACCTCAAGCCCGAAAAGCCTCAGGAAATCGGTGAAAAGCCTGAGCGCCCGTTGTCGCTGGTCGATGCTGCGCTGCGTTTTACATCCTCCGCGTCCGGCGCCTTCAGATCTACCGGCAATCCGCTAGATCTGGCAATCAACGGTAATGCTTATTTCGCAATCCAAACGAACCAGGGGGAGCGTTACACCCGAGACGGTTCCTTTGGTTTGGATGCCAACGGCCGGCTGGTGACGTTGGAAGGTCTGCCGGTTCTTGGTGATAAGGGCGCCATAATCGTTCCACCTCGATCGGGTGAAATCACGATCGATCCCTCCGGCCGCGTTTTAGTGCAGCAAGTAGAACTCGGTAAGCTGAGGCTTGTGAGTTTTGCAGCCGGCGCAAGGCTAGAGGCGGCTGGGGGAAATTTACTCCGGTCCGATCAGCAGCCAAAGGTGAATACCAGCTCAGCGACGGTTGTGCAGGCCATGCTGGAACAATCAAATGTTCAGCCGACGATCGAGATGAGCCGTTTGGCTGAACTCAACCGGTCCTATGAAATTGCGAGTAAGCTGCTGAAAGACTCGCAAGACATCAACGAAATAAGCAAACTCGCTAACGTGCCCGAATAGCTTCACGGCTGGTCGAAATCTGCAGGCTTTTGCCGTTCCATTTCAACTGGCGGCTGCAGATACTGGCTCCTTGGCTGAAATCGATTTCGATCAGCAGATTGCCAGCGAAGAACGCCGTATTGATTTCGCGGACGTTTCCCCGCCAGATATCGCGTTGAACCTTGCCGTCAGCGCTCGAGAAGAGCACGCGGTGAAGGCAGCCAGCAGGCGCGCAAAGCTTGCCATTGTCGCATTCGACATGTTCAAAATGAATCGTTATCAGCTGTTGCCCATCAGGGATCGGCAAGTATGTTACAAAGCCGTTCCTGACCCTGATCGCTTCCGCGCCGCACCCCGCTTGTGCTTGATGAAGCGCCAGACGAACAGCTTGCGGAAGACGATGCATTTGGGCAGCGGAAAGTTTCGACCAGCCGTCTTGAGCGATGCCGGAGGCTCTGGCTTGTGCGTCCGCAGCGGCAAGACAAAACGCCAACGCTAGGGCTAGTTTCAACATTGGAAGCTCTGCTCCCCATCCACCAATCTATCGATCAGCCTCCTCGGAAAACGACACCGAGCCGCTTTTCCTTGATCCAGGCGACTTCGCATTCGCGCCGAAAGTGATCGACCGCAATGTCCAGCACAAATTGCCGGGGAATTCCGAGCGGGCTCTCCACTTCGAGTAAAGCCCCGTACATTGTTTGATTTCGGACGGTGCAATCGATAACGGCACCGCCGAAAGCGATCTTTCCGGCCTTGAAGACCTTCTTCCGCGGGATCGACCTTTTATCGACCATGGCAACCCCCTCATGAGTGGATCAATCGACCTTCTTCTCGGCAGCTTCGGCTTGCTTCACGATGTCTCCCTTCGAGAATAGAATCCCCTGAAGCTCGGTCCGCCAATCCTTATTGCGGCGAAGAAGAAATTCGAGGTTCATCCCGAAATGCTTGAACTCTTCCTTTTGCGCGTTCGCCATAATGGCCTTGGCTTCCTTGTCCTTTTCCAGCGACATTCGTTGTTCATACCAGCCGATGGCCTCGGCTTCCTCAATAAGCGACGTGATCATTCTTGCAAAGGTACGCATCTCCTGCGAAAGCTCTTCCGCTGGTTCGTGATATTGATCGAAACCCATTGTGATCTCCTCGTTAGGATAGGATTGATTTTCATCGAAGCGCCTGGAATCACTCCGGCACGAAAGTCGATAGCGAGCGCGCCGTACGCAGATCTATTTAATTTGAGCCACATACGCCTTGCCTATGGAGGCAATTCGCAAAATCCTTCCCTAGTTCGCCAGACATTTTAGCATGATGGTGCCGCACATCGATCATCATCTTTCTCCGCTCGAAAGGTGAGGTAAAAGGGATTCAAAGACCTGCGCACAGGTTAAGACTCCAAGTAAAACTTTCCGTCAGAATTCACGTCCGTTTGTTTCCCGCTCGTTTTTCTTCGGCCTCCAGCGTCGGGCGTCGAGCCGGCCAATCACTGGCAGAAATTCAAACTCCAGAATCAGAATAACCATTCCGGTGACCAGTCCGGCAATGAGAAGTTCGCCAACCCCCGCGAGCATCCCCACCGCAGCCGTCGCCCAAATGGCGGCCGCAGTCGTCAGGCCACGAACGTTGCCGCCATCTTTCAGGATCATGCCGCCGCCGAGAAATCCTACGCCGGTGACGACGCCCGCCATTACCTTTTCGGCCGTTGCCGGGAAGTTCTCGACGCCGACGGCGGTAAACGCAGCCGCGCCCAGACTGACGAGCATGAAGGTACGGTCCCCGGCTTCCGAACCGCGAAACTCGCGTTCCCATCCAATAGGGAAGGCCAGTGCGACGGCAACGCCGATCCGGACCAAAAGCGCCAGATCGAACCTTGTCGTTCCGCCCGTCTCGCCTGGAGCTGCAAATGCGGCATCCATTGTCAACCCAAAGATGAGGGCAACGATTATGAGCGGCACTGCAGAACTAAACAGCCTCTTAAGCGGCGAAAGCAGGTGCGATCGATAAAGCATTTTAATGAATTCTCTGAGCGCGAGGCATGGTTTGAGTTATGATTTCCCGGCTACTTTAGGCTCGAGAGATCCGGCCCTCGGAAGGCGCAGTAGACGCAGCGCGTTCATCGTCACCAGAACGGTCGCACCGGTATCGGCTAAAATGGCTGGCCACAAACCGGTCAAGCCGACGATCGTAGTGATGAGAAAGACGGCCTTCAGCCCAAGTGCAACCGAAATGTTCTGCCGGATGTTGACCATCGTCCGCTTCGACAGATCGACCATGGCCGCGACATCCGCGACCCGCCCGTGCAGCACAGCGGCGTCGGCCGTTTCCAGCGCGACGTCGGTGCCGCCCCCCATCGCAATGCCAACATCGGCCGCCGCCAGCGCTGGCGCGTCGTTGATACCGTCGCCGATCTTGGCGACCGACCAGCCCGCCTTTTGAAAGTTGCCGACAATGCGCTGCTTGTCCTCCGGCAACAATTCCGCTTCAACTTCTATTCCGAGCTGCTTGCCGATCGCATCCGCCGTGCGGCGGTTGTCGCCGGTCAGCATGACAGTTCGGATGCCGGCGTCCGTCAGTAGCTTGAGCCCGCTTTTCGCGTCGGGGCGCGGCTCGTCACGCATCGCAATCGCTCCCGCGATCGTCCCGTCGATCGTGACAAGAGAAACCGTTTTGCCTTCGTCGTTCAGGGCTGCGATCTTCGTGTCTTGCTCGGTTGTCAGCGTACAAGTCTCCGCGACGGCCCTTGGCGATCCCAAAAATACTTCTACGCCCTCGACACTGGCCCGAACTCCCTTCCCGCCGATCGCGTTCGAGCCGGAGGTTGCCGGCAACGAGATATTCTGTTCTGTCGCCTTGGCCAAAATCGCAGTAGCGAGCGGGTGACTTGAACCGGCTTCGAGCGCCGCGGCGAAACGCAGGACGTCAGCCTCGCTGCGTGCAAAGCCGATAATGTCCGTGACCTGGGGCTTGCCGGCAGTGAGCGTGCCGGTCTTGTCGAAACATGCCACGGTGATTTTGCCGATCTGCTCGAGGACCGCGCCGCCCTTCAGCAATAGACCCCGGCGGGCGCCCGCGGACAGGCTGGCGGCGATCGCGGCGGGCGTGGAGATGACGAGTGCGCACGGACAGCCGATCAGCAGGATGGCCAATCCCTTGTAGATCCAGCCGCTCCATTCACCCCCGAACAAGAGCGGAGGAACGACGGCGACCAACGCGGCGACAACGACTACGCCCGGCGTATAGAAGCGAGAGAACCGATCGATAAAACGCTCCGTCGGCGCCTTCGATTCCTGCGCCTCCTCAACAAGGCGCACCACGCGGGCGATGGTATTGTCTGCGGCAGCGGCAGTCACCCGCACGCGCAGCAAACCGTCGCCATTGACGGTACCGGCAAACACGGTCGCATCCGGTCCCTTTCGGACCGGCGTGCTTTCGCCCGTGACCGGTGCTTCGTCGATCGCGCTCTCTCCGGATATAATGACCCCGTCCGCAGCAACGCGGTCACCCGGCCTGATCTGGATGGTTGACCCGACTTCCAGACTGTCCGCCTGTACCTCTTTGGCCTGGCCGTTCTCTTCGAGGCGCGCCGTCTTTGGGACCAGGTTGGTGAGGCCCTGAATGCTGGCGCGCGCCCGGCTGGCGGCAACACCCTCCAACAGCTCTCCTATCAAAAAGAGGAACACGACCGTCGCCGCTTCTTCGGTCGCGCCGATGAAAACAGCACCCACGGCCGCAATCGACATCAGCATCTCGATCGAGAACGGCGTGCCGGCGCGCGCGGCCGAGATCGCGCGTCGTCCGATCGGAATGAGGCCGACCAGCATCGCAAGCAGGAACGTCCAACGCTCCGTGGCCGGGGCGGCCTTGCCAATTGCGAACGCGGCCGCCAAAGCCACGCCGGATGCAATGGTCAGCATGCCTTTGCGGGTTGCCCACCAGGCTTGATCCGACGGAGCATGGTCGTGAATATGCGAATGGGTTTCTTCGTGCTTAGCCGACGTTTCCTTGCCGATGCCTCGCCGGTCGTTTCGCGCCGGCTCCGACCGGGTGACGCGATAACCCAGATCGGAGATCTGATTGCGGATTTTGACGTCGTCCACACCGCCATCGTCATGACTGACCGTCACGGTGCCGCCGGGCACGGAGACGACCACGTCGGTGACACCTGGCATCCGCCGGAGAGCATTTTCGATCTTCGTGGCGCAAGAAGCGCAGTCCATTCCTTCGACGCGGAAGCGAAGCTTCGCAGGCTGAACGGTATCACTCATGATCGCTTCCTTCGGTGCAATACTACGGCTCAAATCACGTTTCAAATCTCACGTCTTGCCCTCCAGGCGTAGCCGCTTGTAGAGCGCCGCTACGGCGTCCGAAAAATCCATCGAGCTATTGCGCGCGCAATGATCTTCCAGGAAGTGGAGTTGCTTGATGAGGTCGAATGTTGCTGGAGCGAGGTCGAGGCCCTCATCGACACCCGGCGGCCTGCTCGATATGATTCCGCTCATGAACCCCTGCGCCCAAGCCAGATAGTCGCGTCGAAGCGCAGGATTGGCTTTGACGTCATCGGTGAACCGCTGGCAGGTCGTGGCGCCCAGGCCGACGATTCGTGCCGTTGGCGCCTGCGCCTGAAGCGGCTGCCATGCGTCGGCTGCGAAAATGGCAGCCAAGGATAGAGCCGTGGCCACTAAAACGCGGGCAACGTTGGTTAGCGCAACGGCTGCCGCGGTGAGACAGCGGCGACCGTTCATCGCCCGACGTTGATTTAAGGTTTGTTCGCTCCGCTCCAATACAATTGTCCTATTTTTTGAACTTGGCCTGACCGGATTGTCCTTCTGCCGTTTTGATGGTGAGGGTGATCGTTGCGCCTGCCGTCACGGGGCTCTTCGCGTCGCCTTGAAGCGAGTTTTCACCCTGGGGTGCCAGAGTGACGGTCTCGCGCGCGCTGCCGCCAGTAATCAACACGGCAGCCGTGAAGTTCTTCGTTGGGACCGGCTTGGCGCTTTTAGGATCGAACACGTTGATAGTGATTTTCGCGCCTGACGTGATGAGCTCGGCATCAATGCCGGCAACGTCCTCCATCGGGCCGCCGTTGGGGCCTTTCTCACCACCATGCGCATGCTGAGCATACGAGGGCGCGGACCACATGAGGATGAGACAAACGACAGCGAAGAGGTGTTTCATGATCTTGCTCCTTCTGTAACGGGTGGTTTTGTAACCGTTGACTTAGTTTCGCCATTTTCCAGATCCTCCCGCCTAAACAGCACGTAGAGGGCCGGCAGTACCAGCAAGGTGAGGATGGTGGACGAGATGATTCCGCCGATCACGACGGTCGCCAGCGGCCGTTGCACTTCTGCGCCGGCGCCGGTTGCAATCGCCATCGGTACGAAACCCAGCGACGCGACGAGCGCGGTCATCAGCACGGGACGCAGACGGGTGAGCGCACCTTCACGGACTGCGTCCACCAGAGCATGCCCCTCTTTGCGCAGTCGCTCGATAAACGTGATGATGACGAGGCCATTGAGCACCGCCACGCCGGACAGCGCGATAAAGCCGATCCCGGCGCTGATCGAAAGCGGAATGTCTCGCAGCAGCAGAGCGATAATTCCGCCTGTCAAAGCCAGCGGCACTCCGCTGAAAACTAATAGCGCGTCCGGCATGGAGCCGAGACTCATGAACAAAAGCAGGAAGATCAGCAGTAGCGCGACCGGCACGACGATCGTCAGCCTCTGCGTCGCGGACACCAGTTGCTCGAATTGGCCGCCCCAACCAATCCAGTAGCCCGCCGGAAGCTTGACCTTGGCTTCGACCTGCTCCTGAGCGTCAGCTACGAAAGACCCCAGGTCTCGCCCGCGCACGTTCGCAGTGACGACAATACGCCGTTTGCCGTTCTCGCGGCTGATTTGATTGGGTCCGGGCGCCACGTCGATTTGAGCGAGTTCCGATAAAGGCACATAGCGAATTTGAGAGAGAGGCGAATTGTTCCAGACCGCTGTGACTGGCTTTGCTTGCGTCTCCAGCGGGGGGAGCGGTACCGGAAGCGCCTTCAGCGCCGAGATATCGGAGCGCAACTGTTCCGGAAGCCGGACGACGATATTAAAACGACGATCGCCCTCGAACACCATGCCGGAATTCTTTCCGCCGACTGCGATCTCGACCAGGTTCTGCACGTCGCCGACGCTGATGCCGTAGCGGGACAGCGCCTGACGGTTGAGCTTGACGGTCAGCACCGGCAATCCCGAGGCCTGCTCGGTCTTCACATCGGCGGCGCCTTGCACGCCCTGCAGGACTGCCTGCACTTTAGCCGCGGACTGGACGAGAACATCAAGATCGTCGCCAAAGATTTTGACGCCGACGTCGCTGCGAACACCCGAAATCAGCTCGTTAAAACGTTGCTGGATTGGCTGGGAAATCTCATAGACGTTGCCCGGGATCTCCTCAGCGGCTTCCTGGATTTCAGAGACAACCGTAGCTTTGGGCTTCTCCGGATCGGGCCATTCCTTGCGCGGTTTCAACATCACGTAGCCGTCGGATGTCGAGGGTGGCATCAGGTCGGTGGCAACTTCCGCCGTCCCGGTGCGGGCAAACACTTCCCTAACCTCCGGTATCTTCAATAGTCGCTTTTCGATCATGGCCTGCATTTCAAGCGACTGCGTCAGACTGGTGCCTGGAATGCGGATCGCCTGCAGTGCAACGTCCCCTTCGTCGAGACTCGGAATGAATTCCCCGCCCATCCGGGAGGCTGCGATGCCGCACACGACCATCAGCAGGACCGCGATTGCGGCGACCCCCCACCTATTGCGGATTGAAGCTGCGAGCAGCGGCGTGTAAACATAGCGCGCACCGCGCATGAACCAGTTTTCGTGCTCGGAGACCTTGCCGGTCACCAGCAAGGCCACGGCAGCCGGCACGAATGTCAGCGACAGGATGCTTGCGCCGGTGAGCGCCATCAAAACCGTCAATGCCATCGGCGTGAACATCTTTCCTTCGACGCCGGTGAGCGTCAAGATCGGCAGATACACGACGCCGATGATCAGCGTCCCGAACAGACTAGGACCGATCACTTCTTTTGAAGCTGTCAAGATGGTTTCGAACCGTTCCTGCCGATTGAGAATACGGCCCTGTCTGGTTTGCTCTTCGGCCAAGAGACGCAGGCAGTTCTCGACGATGATGACCGCGCCGTCGATGATGATGCCGAAGTCGATGGCGCCAAGGCTCATCAGGTTGGCGCTGACCTTGTTTTCGACCATGCCGGTAATGGTAAACAGCATGGCCAGCGGAATCACGAATGCGGTGGCGATCGCGGCTTTGAAGTTGCCGAGGATCAGGAACAGGATCACGATGACGAGCAGCGCGCCTTCGACAAGGTTCTTTTCCACCGTCGCAACCGTGGCCTCTACCAGCTTAGTCCGGTCATAGACGGCGCGGGCGATCACGCCGTCCGGCAACGAGCGCCCGATCTCCTTCAGTTTTGCCGCCACCCGTTGAGCTACAGTCCGGCTGTTGTCGCCAATCAGCAGCATGGCGGTGCCCAAGACCACTTCCTTGCCATCGACTGTTGCCGCACCCGTCCGCAGGTCCTTGCCTTCCTTGACTTCGGCTACGTCCCCAATCCGCACGGGGACGCCGTTGCGGGATCCAATCACAATTTGCTTTATTTCCTCGACATTTGCGACCTGACCAGGCGTGCGAACGAGGTATTGCTCGCCGTTACGCTCGATATAGCCGGCGCCCACGTTGGCATTGTTTGCCGCCAACGCCGTCATCACCTCGCGAAAGCTGAGCTTGTAGGCCATCAGTTGCGCGGGATCCGGCAGCACGTGAAATTGCCGCTCGAACCCGCCGATGGTGTTGACCTCAATGACGCCCGGGACATTGCGCAATTGCGGCTTGATGATCCAGTCTTGTATCGTGCGCAGATCGCTCGGGGTGTATTCGCCGCCGCCGGCTTTGCGCGCTTCTGGTTTTGCCTCGACAGTGAACAGATAGATTTCCCCAAGGCCCGTGGAGATCGGTCCCATCGCGGTTTCGATGCTGGGCGGAAGCTGGTCCTTGACCTGCTGAATCCGCTCATTGACCAATTGCCGGGCAAAATAGATGTCGGTGCCGTCCTTGAAGATGATGGTGACCTGGCTCAAGCCGTAGCGGGATTGCGAGCGGGTGCTGTCCAGATGAGGCAAGCCTCCCATCGCGGTCTCGATCGGAAATGTGATCCGCTGCTCGACTTCCAGCGGCGAATAGCCCGGCGCGCGGCTATTGATCTGGATCTGAACGTTGGTGATGTCAGGCACCGCGTCGATCGGCAGGCGCGTGAAATTCCAGGCACCGAAGGCGGCCATGATCAGAACGCCGATCATGACCAGCCAACGCTGCCGGATGGCGAAGGAAAGAATCCCATTAATCATGAGGTTGCTCCCGGCGCTTTCCAATTTCCCTGACGCGCGAGAATGAATTAACGGGCGTTGTGTAGACAACGCCGTCACCTTTTCTGCCCGTCCATGCGGCGGACGCGATCCGACCGCAAATGTCCTCAGCAAGGTCGGAGCGGCACACCAGCCTCAGCTCCAGATACTGATGGTAGGTGAGATCCGTGTCCGTCGAGACGTAACTGCCACCCTGTCCGCGCCCTCTTCCTTGTCCCCTGACTTCGTCGAAGGTGAAGCCGGGAAAATCTGGAAGTTCGTGCAGCGCACGGACGACATGGCCTTCCATATGCGGCCGGATCAGCGCGGTGATCAGAGTATTGCTGTCGTCAATGCTCATCGCCGCCTGCTCCCTTTGTCATTTCAGCCTTCACAATGAAGCTGTTCTGCGCCGCGTAGAGATCTCCGTCGAGTACGCCGAAGAGAATTTCGACGAGGTGCGGATCGCGATCGCCCACCTCGACATCGCGAGCCTCGAACTTCTCGCCGTTGCGTACGAAGACGACGGTCCGGTTTTCCACGGTCTGAAGCGCAGATGACTTGACCGCGACGGGAACTTTCTTGGCCGACAACGTGAGGCGCCCCGTGATGAACAGTCCCGGCCGCAGCCGTTGGTCGGAATTCGTCACGATCGCCCTCGCAATAGCGCTTTGGGTGTCGCTGCTGCCGACCGGCGACAAATAAGACACCTTGGCTTCGATTACCGGCCCGCCGTCGGCTGGATCGATGAGCACCTGGTCCCCCATGCTGACCCGTTTCAGATCACGGCGGTAGACAGAGAAATCCACCCAAACGTTCGACAAATCCGCTACCACGAACGCCGATTTCTGCTCGGAGACGAACTCACCCAGCGAGATCTGACGATCGATGACCGTGCCCGCAAGCGATGCTTTCAATTCGTATTGCGTCAAGCTTTGGTTGCTTTCGATGACTGCCAGCACATCGCCCTTCTGCACGACGTCGCCGATCCGCTTGCGGACGTCGCGGACGATACCGGGAAAGCGCGGTGTGACCTGGACCAGTGACTCTTGATTGGGCTGCACGATACCGTTGAGCAACAGGCTGTCCCGCAAGACACCGGTTGAGGCCTTAACAAGCTCAATTCCAGCCGCTTCAATCTTGGCGTCACTCAGAGCGACGCTATCTGCATGCTCTTCCTTCTCAGCTTTTTCCGTCGGAGCCGTTTTTGGTGTAGCCGGTTTCAGCATCCGGTAGCCGCCATAGACCAGCACCGCTGCGACCAGCACAAAGAAAAAGTATCTCAAAAGTCGTTTCATCTTGAGGTCTCGCGAGTGAGCGTAAACGGGTTGCCGACAAGACCTTCGATCGTCGCGATGGCAATGTGGAAGTTCTGCAAGGCCTCCTGTTCCCGAAGCAGCGCTTGCAAGACCGAGCCTTTGACATCCAGCAATTCGAGGAGCGTAAACCGTCCTTGCAGATATCCGCTCTGGATGGTCTCGGAAGCGCTGCGCGCATTTGGGATGATCGACGTCCGCAGCAGCTTAAGCTCGGCCAACGCGCCCGTGAGGGTGTCATAAGCACGACCGACGATACTGGTCAGGACGAGCTTGTTGATCGCACGCTCCGCATCGGTCTTGGCGAGCGTTTCCTGAGCGGCGATGATGTTGCCGGTGTTCTGATCGAAGATTGGGATCGGGATGGAAACGCCTAGTCGCACGGCGTTGTCATTGGTGTCCTGATAATGGCGCCAGCCGGCCGAAATGCGTGGGTCGGGAATTGCTTTAAGGCGCGCAATGAGGAGTTCGGCGTTGCGTTGGGCCGCAACCGCCGTCCACCGCAACAGTTGCGGGTTGGCTTCAATCGCCTTCAACACGTCCCGGAATGGCGGCGGTTGCCCAATGTTGGTTAGGCGCCCCAATGCTTTGCCGAAATGCGGGCTACTGTCGCCCATCAGGATTGCAAGATCCCGGCGTGCGAGAGCCAATTGGGTCTTGGCGCGCTCCCGTTCGACCCGGAACAGATCGGCCGCGACCTGCGCACGAAGCGTCTCAGCCGGCGAGGATGCGCCTTCCTGCACGCGCTTTTGCAGCAGCGGAATCAGTGTACCGAAACCGTCGATCTGCTCGTCAAAGATTTCGATCCGCCGCTGCGCACTGATGATGGTGATGAAAGCAATCGCTGCTTCCGACAGAACCTCCAAGCGCGTCGCGCGTCGCTGCCACACTGCCGAGCCGATGCCGGCCTCGCCGGCGGCGATGCGCGCTTCCCGTTTGCCACCCAATTCGACGAGCTGGCTGAGCTGCAGGTTGGTCTCGGCTGATCGTAAGCCTTTGTAAGGCCCCGATCCCAGTGCATTGTCGAGCTCGAACGAAACGTCCGGATTGGGCAGTACCCCGGCCTGGATACGAAGCCCGCCGGCGATGCCGATATCACGCTCAGCCGCCGTCAGCCGCGGGTTTGCCGCCAAGGCGCGTTGCAGTGCTTGCGGCAACGAAATGGCTGGCGCCGCTCGTTCGGCGGCCTTGACGGGAATTGTAAATAAAAGCACCGCACCCGCCAGGCGCAGAACCACTTGAACCAACCACATAAGATCAACCTGAATAGCATACGGATGACGACCCGACTTACGTCGCGCGTTCGGCTAATTGCTCAGGTAAGGTGCTTGGGTGGCGGCGTATCGAGCCACAGAGGGTTGGCGTGAAGAAGGTGTTGAGCCAAAAGGGATAGTCTGACTGGCTTAGCAGACGGAACGTTTACCTCGGCCATCGCTGGCGTCAGGATTGGTGCGCAGACGTAGCAATGGCTGGCGACCGCCGGCGGCTTTTTGGTTCCATCGTCGTCCTGGCCACTATCATCTGAGGAGGTGCTGACATCGACGGCGAGCGAGATCCCCACGACCTCGTCGGCGCAGGACACGGCATGGGACATGCCGACGAAAAGATAGGCAAAGGCAAGCAACGCCAGCAGCGCACGGCGAACGCCCGACGCTTGCGATCTCGGCAACCTTTTGCTGAGCCGATGGTTCATATGTTTCGATTAGCAAGTCTCGCCAGGTAATACTATTACATTGTCCCGCGCCCGTCCGAAACCCCCAGATTATCCGATAATCGGTTCTGTCGGACATGTTCACCTAGCCGTCACAACTGCCGGAAAATGCGCTTGAGGCTGTTCGCGAAAGAGAGAGGTTTTGGTTATGGGTGAGGGTCATTCGCACGGAGGTGCAAGTCCGTCGGCAGCCGGGCGGCACCGCAAGCCTCTTTACGCGGCGCTGGCCCTGACGTTGGCGTATATGACCGCCGAAATCGTTGGCGGAATCTGGACCGGCAGCCTCGCCCTGATCGCGGATGCCGCGCATATGGCGACCGATGCCGGCGGGTTGGGCCTGGCGCTATTTGCAATCTATTTTGCGCAAAAAGCCGCCACGCCCCAAAAGACCTACGGGTACCTGCGGACCGAAATTCTCGCCGCACTCATCAACGCGGTCGTTCTCCTGCTGTTGACGATTTACATTCTGTACGAGGCCTACAAGCGGTTCCTGTCGCCGCCCGAAATACTGGGTACCCCGATGCTGGCGGTCGCCGCCGTCGGGCTGATCGTCAATCTCGTCAGCATGAAATTATTGTCGGCCGGCTCCTCGGAGAGTCTCAACGTTCAAGGGGCGTATTTCGAGGTTCTCAGCGACATGCTGGGTTCCCTGGGTGTCATCGCCGCGGCCCTGATCATCATGTTTACCGGCTGGACTCTTGCCGATCCGATCATCGGCGCCGGGATCGGCCTCTTCATCGTACCCCGAACCTGGAAGCTGTTGAACCAGGCCGTCCATATCCTGATGGAGGGCGTGCCGGCCGAAATCGATCTTCCACTGCTCGAAAAGGCGCTGCGTGAAATCCCGGGCGTTACTGCGGTTCACGATTTGCATGTCTGGACCATTACATCCGGAACGGACTCCCTGACCGGCCATCTCGTCGTGACCGACATGAAAGACGCAGCAGCGGTGCTGAAACGCGCAAAGGCCGTTCTGGAGGAAAAGTTCAAGATCGATCATGTGACTTTGCAAGTTGAGGACGAAGAAATTTGCGCGGCTGAGCCAGTTCTGCGGGTCTAGATCCCGAGGTCTTGGCGCAGCTTCGTATCCCATCGGCGTCTTCTTGCTATTCCTTTTTCTCTGTTCATAAAACTGGATCGCGCACTAATGTGGCGGGATCGGCTGCGTCGCATAGAGCCAACTTGTCTGCGAACTCGCGGAGCAAAAAAAGGCTGACGTCGTCGAGCGAGTCGTGATCCTTGCGGAAAGGCTGCTCGAGCGTCTCGATGAGGTAGAGCGCATAGATGAACATATAAGAGATAAATCCGAAAATAAGGGCGGTGCCGGGCGAGCCTTCCGTCTCCAGAAACAGCAACAGCAGGACGATCGCGGCAACAAGCGTTTTTACCAAGATGTAGACCGATGGCACGAACTGCATGCTTTGGATGTGATAGATGCGGAATACGCATCTGCGCAGCTGATCCTGCTGGCCGCGGAGCCGAACAATAAAATTGGCGGGCATCCCGAGCCTATCCATCTGCGCGATAACCGGCGTGAGCTTGTCGATCTCGGCGATGACGGGCTGCAGTCTGCTGTGGGCGCCTTCGTGCCCCAAGCCCTTCTGCAAAGTCACTAGAATGCTGGACAAGATTGCCCGCACGGGTCCGAGTTGAAACTCCGTGCATTTCTCGACAAAGCACGTGGCGTCGTCGTGAATCGCCTCCAAAGCCACGCGAATGTCGGCTGGCAAACGTTCGGATTCCTTGTAATCGGAGAGCACGCCGGACAGCAGAAAGCCGATGATGAAGATCGCCCCGCCGATCGCGCTGGTCAGCAACGTGCTCAGCGTCACGAATTCGAACTGCATCCAATGAACGAATACCTTGAGCAAGCTGATCGCGATGACCAGGCCTGCCACCATGAAAAACAGTTTGAGTTTCTTGAGGTGGTGACGCTTGTTGAGCCAATCCATAGCTGGGACTTTCATCAAATACTGTGTTGAACCTGAAGAAACGCGGTCTTTAACGTTACAAGCATCGCGGAGCTAGGCGCGATGGTTGTTGAACTGTACAACCCCTAACCTACTACGTCGCACGTTGTGGAAAGACCGCAGCGCAGCATTACCTTTTCGCTGGGGAAGCGCCTCTTTCATGACCGCAGAGCGGACATGACATCGCATCCTCTAAAAGGGCTTATTGAGCGCACGGGATTGCAAAGTGTGTCCCGAGCCGCGCAAAACTTGCAAGAGCTTGGCGACAACAAGCGCAATCATGCCATGATTGTGGATGACGCTGATCCGTCTCAGGATCAAGGGAGAGGAACATGATCAAGCATTTGACGGCCGTGACCGTTCTGACGGGACTTCTCTTCGTGGCACAGCCGGCATTGGCGCAGCATCATGGCGGAGATCATCATGGAGGTGGTCATTTTGGAGGTGGTCATTTTGCAGGTGGCCATTTCGGAGGAGGTCACCATTTCGGAGGCCACTTCGATGGCGGCCACCACGGTGGGTTTGGCGGACACCATGGCGGGCATTACGGCTTTTATGGTGGATTTTATCCGGCGCCCTACTACGGCAGCTATTATCCATACGCGTATGGCGCAGATTGTTTCATTCGGCGACGCACCGTTTGGACGCCTTACGGTTACAGAATTCGCCGCGTCCGCGTCTGCATGTGACCGCATGCTCCAGTATCAACGGCGTAGATAAGCTCTTCGCGCGGACCGCAGGTGCGCGGTGAATTGTTTTGGAACGGGAAGTGGATCGCAAGGGAAAGTGGATCGCAAGTTCAATGGACTTTGATCGAGTACTAAACGCACACCAGCTGGATTAGATTTTATTCATCGTTAAAATTGCGCGCGAAGACGCGTGCCGAACACTGAAACCGGGCCTCGGTCACGGTTATAGGCGGGGTTCGCAATGAGCTGGTAATCGAATGTCAGGCGCGACGCCGGTGTAACGGCTAGGCTGTAGTAGGCTTCGATGATCTTTTCTAAACCTGGATTGGGGAGCTGACCGTCCCCAATGAGAATGCCAAGCCCTCCGGCATTGAAATAGCCTTGATGCGATCTTGAAATACTATTCAAGACACCGGCAATTCCGATCGCGTCGCCCGCCCGGCCCCAAGAATTGCCGGAAAGGGAAAATCCCGCCGCAACCGTTCTGTCGATGTCGGCGAACTCATATGGTTCGACCTTGCCGTCGGCAATGCCAGCGCGTGCGAATAGACCAACGTCTGGCATGAGTTGCTGCTCAAGGTTCATGCTGATGCCGCTTCGGCTCCTGTAACGTCGCACAGCTGCAACGTCGGCGGGCTGACTCGTGACTTGGGCCAGCCGCACTGCATCATCGAAGCTTCCCATTCGTCCCCGGCTGAGGAAGCCGGTGACTGCGATCTTGCCAGGCTGTCCCCAGAGATCGTGACGATGTTCGATTTCGGCAATCGCCTGAAACTGCGAAAATCGGGGATCCAACTCGGTGCTGTTAGGCACTTTCGAGAGATCGAACAATCCCGCACGCAGCGTCCAGGCTCCGCGATACCATTCTGCAGCGGCACCGTACGTGTAGCCCCACGCATCCGCCGCATAGTCAAAAGCTCCACTGTCGATGATCGACCAATTCAGGAAGTCGGTCCGCGGATCATGCGCGTATTTGTTGGTATCGAAGACGTCGCCGACGCCAAACTTCCCTATCGTGATGACCAAACGGTCGGCGGTCTGGGATCCGTTGAACTGGCTGATGTTGGAATCGACTTTTTGCTTTTCGCCGCCGAGGTCGATCGTTTGCCTGATAAACATCCGGTGAAGACGCGTGTACGGGTATTCCGCCCCGACTTTGTAGGCTTCGCCACTGGGAAAACCTGCAACGCCCAGCGTGTTGCTTAGGCCAAACCCTTGATCGATTTCTGGGTTGATCCAAAATTCCGCTCCTTCCCACAGCCGCATGCCGGCGTAAAACGTGATATCAAACGTTTGGCGGGCGGAATTTGGAGTGAGGCTGTTCGCTCCGCGATACGGCGCCCGAAAGGGAGCGGCGTATTGGCCAACAAAAGTCGCTTGGCCATGGAAGCTGAAATTCTCCGTCTCAAGCGCGGAAATTCCATTTACCAATGCAACGTCTTTTTTGCCGGGGTCGCGAAGTTTATAATTCAGACCGAGACGTATGCTGTGAGAAGCATAATTCGCTTCGAATTTTTGGGCTCCCGCGGGAAACGATATGGATTGACCGCCAAATTCTGACAGCAAATATTCCAATTTCGCCGTCCAGCCTGGCGCTACCGGAAACTCGACACCGGCGCCTGCCACCCAGCCGAGCCGCCATAGCGAATGTTTTTCGCCAGTTCCGGGCACCGCGCTGCCACCCATTGGCGTGCCCGCCTCCTGAGTGCGCGTGAATTGATCGTAGCTCCAGGCAAAACCGCCGGTGCCGTAAAGCAACCAGTTGTCAAATGCGTAGCCGACGCGTCCGCGGACGCTGCCGGCGTGAAGCACCGTTTCTCCGTAGCTCGCTTCACCGCCAGATGCAGTCGAAAATGTCTGGGTGGCTGAAACGCTGTTTGGGAACGTGATCTCAGCTTCGACGCCAAGCAACAATCGTGATGCAGCCTGGTAATTATAGCCAGCTTGCAGGCCGGTCGAATAGCTGCCTGTCCCCTTGAACGCGTCGAACGGACGATAAAAATCAAGTGTTCCCATCAGGCTCGGCGCCGAAGCGCCGGCTTGCGTCGCCGACCAATTGGAGGATCCAGCACTATAACCAAAATGAGCGCCAACATAAAACCCGGTCCAATCGTAAATACAGGATACGGCGGCTTTCACGGAAAGTGGTACCGGCCCATTTTCGGCCGATGCCAAGGGAACGCCGGTCAAAAGGCCGCATATCGCGCCGGCGCAGGTCGAGATTCTTTTCACACGACAATCCATCTGGCACAGATTTAATGGCCGTTTGTAACAGTTTTAATGCCCAACTTCGGACGCCCCGCGATCACCCGCAGACCCTTCGGTTGGTGGAACGCAAGGTAATCTGCGCCACGAAGACGCCGAGGCCCAGCAATCCGCGACAACACTTTAGTTGCAACTCAGTCGCAATTGCAAGAAGATATTTCGGCTCATTTTTGAAATTTTAGCCTGTCCCAGTTTGAGAAAAGACAAGGAATGATTTCTTGAGCCTGAGTTGCGCGGGAACGCCGGATAACGCGTTGAAAGTCGAGCCTTGCCAGTAGGCGCGTGTGCCCGCGAAGGCGAAAGGGCAACGCTCCTTACGTAGGCGGACGGTTGCCAAACGTTGTCAATGAGCTTTTCCCAAACCACCTGACGGGACGCCGGAAGTTGAACTTCGCCGGTCATTGTCATTGCCATTGTCTTGATCTCCCGCTTGAGCCGATGCGGCCGGGCCGCAGTTTTTACCAGTTAAGCTACCGCGCCGCCAAAGAAAAGAGGATCGTCGGAAGGGTTGGCGCCGCACGACGGACGGCAGCCATCAAAGGCGTTGGCAGCATACATTCCCCAAGTGGCATGCCGTCTGACGTGAGTTTCGCCTGAATCCGACCGCAGGACAATCATTTTCCGTCCCGAGCGGCGTCGTCGGGCGCGCAAGGCGCTGAGACAGGGCAGATCGGCCCGCGAAGCCGCCGTGTTGTGCCCTGGTGGCGGTGTTTTTCAGCGCAGCGGACAGACCCATCCTGCCGTTTTCGTTCAGTTTGGGCGTGGATGGCGGTCATGCGCATAGCGGAGGCGCTCGCAATCGGCGGATGGCGGCGAGGATGGCGCGGACCATCGGACCGGTGACGGCCACCTCGGCCAGCTGGAAGGTGATGGCGCGGGCATGGCGGACGACACGTGCCCCGATCTTGATCAGCTTCAGTTGCAGGCTGGTCAACGACCAGTCGGCCATCGTCTCGGGCAACTCGATGCAGCGCAAGAAGATGGCCAGGTTGTAGGCCAGCGCATGCAGTTGCAGTCGCACCTCATTGTCGCGGAACTTCCGGCATGACAGCCGCGTCCAGTGGAAGGCATATTTACCTTCCTTGATGTGCTGCTCGGCGGTGCCGCGCTGGTTATAGAACCGCACCACCCAGTCGGGCTCCATCGGCAGGTTGGTGACGATGAAGCCGACACGCGGGAACAGTTCGCCCGGATGCCATTCGATCTTGGCGATCACCCGGCGTTCCTTGTCCCAGGATGCCGCCTGATACTCGAAGTCTTCGTAGAAGCGCTTGACCTTGGTCAGCGAAGGTCGCCCGACAGGGCGCGTCAGCCGATGCGCGATCTTCTCGCGCAGGACGTTGTTCGCAGGCAGCCGGATGGCGTAGAAGAATCGGGCTTCTTCCAGCCGCTCATAGATCGCGGGGATCGCGTAGGCGGCGTCAGCCCGGAAGAACCGGCCGCAAAGGTCGCGCTCCGCGTAGCGGGCGATGACGGGGTCGAGAACGTCCCGCCAGCCATCGGCGCTGTGGACGTTGCCATGGCGCAAGGCGCAGCGCTCCAGCATGCCGAACTGGTTGAACAAAAAGTTCGGGTGATAGCAGGTGCAGTCGAAATGCCCGTTCCAGGCCGCGCCCTCCTGATCGCCATGGGTGGGGCTGACCGAACTGTCCATGTCCAGAACGATGTACTTCAGCCCGTTACGGTCATGGAACCGGTCGATCCATTGGCCATTCAGGTCGGCCAGCGCGGCACGGTTCTCGGGCTGTGCCAGTGTCTCGGTCTCGAACCGTCCCATCTGCGAGGCCGAGGCCGCTTGCGCATCGACAGCCCTTCCACCCACGACCTGGCGCATCACCGGATCGAGGGCCAGGCGGTCGGCGTCGTTCACATCCTCGTATCCGGCCAGTCGCCCGAACACCGATTGCCGGAACAACCCGTCAAGCCGGTGGACCGTGTTCTTGCCGCGCCGGGTGTCGCGCAATGCTTTTGCCGCCAGATCGGACAGCCCGAGCGCGTCATCCAGCTCGCGCATCACCAGCAGGCCGCCGTCGGAACTGAGCTGCGCACCTCGGAACTCCACATGCACCCGGCGGTCGAACTCGACCCGATCTGCCCGCTTCGAACCCGCACCCTCTGGGTGATCCATCAAACGCGCCCCTCACGGCCATCAACACCATGATTTATATCGGAAATATTGAGATCCTGACAGCAAAATCAGCGATTTACTTGGGGAATGTGGGCTG